>Ga0272448_1002414_pt1 | contig 23407 bp, 17 predicted proteins | sample YNPCB0191_FD_202220 | JGI IMG/M metagenome (GOLD analysis project Ga0272448, IMG submission 202220) | Hot spring sediment microbial communities from Yellowstone National Park, WY, United States - YNP-CB-019-1 | ecosystem: Environmental > Aquatic > Thermal springs > Hot (42-90C) > Sediment... | reverse complement strand
CAAGAAAAACCTTCCGCCCCGCCGGAGAAGCCTACTCCCCCTCCGTAACGACAAAGGAGTTTATTCTTCCAAATACGAGGGGGATGTGGGGAGCCAAAGGAGCGTCTGAGGGAAGCATATCCCCCCCCAACAGGTGGTGCGCAAGGGCTGTGAGAAGCCCATTACCAGCCGAAGGAGCGTCTGGGGAAGCATACTCCCCCTAACAGGGTACGTTTCACCCCCGAAGAGAAAAAGGTCCTGTACCGTCATGGAGCAAAGCCGGTGGCGATGCAACGTCTCGGCCACAATAGGTAGAGGGCTGACATGGAGGCTTCGCTAGCCGTAGTGGTTCTAAGAGGCTGTCCCGAAAATCCATTTTTAGCCGGGATGCACCGACCAACGGGCGGCCCCCAGACTGCCAAAAAACCTAAGAAAACGGCATTTTGGTTAGTCAGAACGGTTTGCAGAAGGTTCGGGGCCGCCTCTTGGCTACCCATTTCGGGACAGCCTCTAAGGCCACAACGCAACCGGCTTCGCGGAGCAAGGTTATTCGGAGCGGCCAACCCCGTCGTCTTTTTCTAAGCCGCTCCACCATAATAACTCTTGAATCTGTGGGAGAGTAAAAAGAGGGCCTCTGCCGCTGCCAGGACAGATTCGGCAGATGTATTCCCAATCCGCCGGAGTCCGAAGGTTAGAGAGCCAAAAGGGCCAACTTCGGCATTGGTTCGGTCGGACCGGATAGACCGTGCAACGCCGAGTGTGGGGGTCCAAGAAGATACAATCGCCGTTCGGCCGCTCCACCAGGCTAAAGCGTTTGCCAACGGTTCGGACATAGTGGGCGAGGAAATCTTCCTTCGGCAGGTTCAGGTGAAGAGCCAATTGGCGGATTTCCTCCCCACTGACCCACACAAAGCCCGGTCCTCCGGTGCAACACCGACCGCATCCGGTACATTGGAATCGGAGTCCTTGATGAAACCAAGGAGGCTTATGCATCAAGCTGGCTGTGTTTTCCGAAAGAATCTTCCGACCTGTTCCAGATGGACAACGACGAGGTTTCAAAGGTTATCCTCCGATTTGACGCATGACAAGATGACTTTGGGGGCGGTGGTCGAGAAGGGGACCAGGACTGAATGGTTTGTCCTGCACGGCTGAAAGAAACATTGCGATCAGCTCTTGGTCGCTGCCGCCCCGACGTAACAGACTTCCAACGTCCCAGCCTGTGGAGGCAAATAAGCAATTCCGAAGCTCTCCGACGGCATTAAGTCGCAATCGGCAGCAACTGCGGCAAAACGGCCGACTCACGGAAGCAATCAAACCCACCCGAACGCCGTGTCGGCCCACAAGATACTGCTGCGAAGGGGCCAACGCCGCCGTCCCCGAGAAAGACCTTGGGGAAAGATTTTCCTCCGGGTTGAAAGCGGAGGGGGAGTCTTCCGGACTATCTACAGGTTCTACCGAACCAAACTCCTCCCGGAGGATATTCAGAATGGCCTCGGACGGCAAGACGCGATCTGGACTCCATCGGCCTGGACCAACGATCGGCATAAATTCGATAAAGCGGATTTCTAAGCCCCGTTCCAAAGCAAATCGAACCAAGGGAACGATTTGCGATTCGCTGAAGTCGCGCATGGCCAGGGCGTTGAGTTTGATCGGCCAAAAGTGGGCCGATTGGGCCGCTTCGATTCCCCGAAGAACTTGTTCCAAAGCGTCTCGGCCGGTAAGGGCTTCAAATTGGCGTCGATCTAACGTATCTAAACTAATGTTTAATCTTTGAAGCCCTGCCTGCCGCAACAGTTGGGCGTAATCGGCCAGAAGCGTCGCATTGGTGGTCATGGCCAGGTCTGCGAGGCCTGGGATTGCGGCCAAATCTCCCACTAAACTGGGGAGATTTTTCCGTAACAGCGGTTCTCCACCCGTCAGACGAACTTTCCGAATCCCTAACCGAACCGCTACTTGCACGACGTGGACGATTTCATCGAAATGCAGGAGGGCTTCCCGAGGTAAAAGTGGAGTCCTTTCCGACGGTACGCAATAAAAACACCGGAGATTACAACGATCGGTTACCGAAAGACGCAGATCCGTATGCGTTCGGCCCCACCGGTCCCTTAAAGGACTTTCGCCGGTCGTCGGAACGGTTCGGGGCGGAGCCGACATGGGAAACACCGAGGAAGGCTTGGCAGGCGTCTGGTTCATCCGGCGTCTCCCGCTCCAGGGGATGGGCAAGGAGAACTCGGGCGGTCTGAAACCCACTGGCATTCGCCGTCGGTGAAGAACTCCTTTTTCCAGATAGGCGCCTGCTGTTTGATTTGGTCGATCAACCACTGAGCCGCCTGGAAAGCTGCCGCCCGGTGTTCCGCACTGCACGCCACCGCCACGCTAATTTCCCCCACCTGCACTCGGCCGATCCGATGGACCACTCCGCAACCCTGAAGGTTCCACCGGGATCGGGCCTGATCGGCCAATTGGCGAAGAATGCTTTCGGCCATCTCGGGATAACATTCGTACTGAAGAGCAGCGACGGTTTTGCCGGAGCTTCTCTGTCGGACGGTTCCCAGAAAAAGAACGGCCGCCCCGGCCTCAAGGGAACTGGCTGACTGAAGGACCGCGGCGATGTCGATCGGCTGATCCGTAAGAAAAATCATCTCGGCTTTCCCAGCAAAGGATAACCCGAAAGCCAGAGCGGGCGATCTCCGCTTTTTATGCATACCCGCTTTTTATTATTCTATCCAGTGGGTGGGTTGAGGACGCCTCGAAAAAGCAAATGTCTTTTCTCGGAAGGTTTCTGTTAGGCGCCGTCGGAGGGCATTCGGGTTGGGAAATGACGCTGCTGCGAACTTTTTCCTCCGGAGGCCTCTGCCCGGGGTGGGGATGGAAACGGATTTTTTGGATGGTCTTTTCCGGGAAGATCGGCCTGAAAGGCTGATAAATTGGGAAGAATAGGCCAATTTTCCCGTACTTTCTCCGAATTATTTTAAGAAGGAGGCCATTTTTTGGATATGGGGAGTTGACGCAACTTTTTCAGGTAGGTAAACTGAAAGTTAGAATTACCCTCCCACCTTCCCTTTTTCCCACCTCACAGCCATGCCTACCTACACGACTTCTACCCGAGTTTCTTTCCGCACCGGCCTCTGGGAGCCGGGTATGATCCGTAAATGTTCCAGTGCGGGGGTTGGCTATTCGGTCGTGGAGTTGCAGGATGTCCGCCATGTGTATGCGGCGGCAGTGCCACGGACCGGGCAAACCTTGTATGAGCAAGCGCACGATGCCCTGAAAACTCTGGAGGCTGTCATCCAGGAACAGAGCACTAAGGGTTCTATTGTTCATCAAGCGGTCTTTTTGAGCGACATCGGACTGAGGGAACAATGCCACCAGATCATGCGGGATTTCTACGGAGATGAACTGCCCGCCACCACCTATATCCCTCAGCACCCATGCGAAGGGAAGCTGTTGGCTATCGAGGCTTTGGGCGTCGGCCGAGGCTTCGGCGAGGTCCAGATCGAACGTCGAAGCGAACAAATGGTTATCACCCGGCATAACGGCGTCAGTTGGATTCATCTGGCCCAGGTTCAGCCGGATACCGAAGCCGTAAGCGTCTATGAACGTTCATTAAGCGGCTTCCGCCGGATGCAGGCCCTTTTGGCCCAGGAAGGGGTCCATTTCGAGCAGGTGATCCGTACTTGGCTGTACCTGGGCGATATTGTCGGCCCGGAGGGCCATACCCAACGTTACAAAGAACTCAATCGAGCCCGGAGCGATTTCTACCAGTCCTTCCGCTTTGCTCGGGATATTGTCTTACCGAGTTTCCAAGGCGAGGTTTATCCGGCCAGCACCGGCATTGGAGCAGACAACCGGGACATCCTGATGAGTTGCATTGCCTTTGCTACGGAACGGTCGGATATTCGGGCTGTGCCGTTGGAGAATCCTCGGCAGACCTCGGCCTACCAATATTCGACGAAATACGGGATCAAAAGTCCGAAGTTCTCCCGGGCGATGGCCTTATCGTGCGGCCCGTATGCGACGATTTTGGTTTCCGGTACGGCCAGTATTATCGACTCGGAAACTCGCCACATCGGCGATCCGGAAGCCCAGACCCATGAAACGCTGGACAATATCCAGGCGCTGATTTCCGAAGAGAACCTAGCCCGACATGGGATGCCAGGTTTAGGGACCACGCTGGATGGGCTTGCCTTGGTGCGGGTCTATATCAAACGGCCCGAGGACTATCCGGTGGTCCGCCGGGCTTGCGGGCGGCGACTTGGAGAACTGCCCACCATTTACGCCATCGCCGATGTATGCCGACCGGAATTGCTCGTCGAGATTGAAGGCATCGCCTTTTCCGCCCGGCGATCCTAAATCTCCTTCGGATCCCGCTAACCGTTTGCCGTATGGCCGATCCCAGGGCTATGGACGCTCGTCGAGGTTGCCTTCTGAAGAAAGACCGGGTGGGGCTATTCGCTTTATGCAGCCCGGCGTTGCGGGAGGGCCGGAGCGGCGGTCGGCTGTTCGGAAACATCCGGAATAGCCGCCAAGCAGGGAACTTCTTCCGCCGGGGATTTTTGTCGGCTTTGCCGCTGCTGATAGAGGACCAAAAGGTTCGGCAAGACTAAAGAATTGGCCAGGATGCAAGCCATGCCGATCGTTAGCACCCGGCCCAAGCTTTGAAGCCCCTGATGACTGGCGATCATCAAGCTTCCGAAACCCACCATATTGCACAGGGAGTTGATGACAATCGCCATGCAGGTCGAAGAACTCATCTGCCGATATCCCCGGCCTTGCTGCAAAAAGTCGTGCACGATGTGTACTCCATTGTCGATACCGATCCCCAGAATGATCGGCAGCACAATCATATTCGCCGGATTGAGCGGGATGTTCAACAGCCCCATCAGGCCGAACATCTGAACCATCCCCAACACCAGCGGTAAAATCGCCCAGAAGGTGTGTAGGAGGTTGCGAAAATCAAAAAACAACAGGGGCACAATCACTAGCGAAGCATAAAAGGCGGCCTGGAGGAAACTTTGTTTCATTTGTCGGCTTGCTTCGTAGATTTGGAAGGGGTTACCCGTCGCCCGCCGATCCACATTGCGCACTTCCTGTACAAATTGGCTCATCCCTTCCAGATCCCAGATATCCGCTTTGCTATAGACTTTCATCAGATGCCGGCCATGTCGGCCCACAAAGCGATCGGTTAGTCCCCGGGGGAGGTCTTCCAGGCGGGGCGGCTCCGGATGGGCCACCTCCGCAAGCACCTGGAGCCCTTCCCGAAACGAAGCCAACTCTTGGAGCGAAATGCCGGCCAGGAGCATCCCTGCGGAGACCGGGCCAGAGGATTCCGGCGGTAACCGACCTGTTGGACCGTCGGCCAAGGAGCCCGCCGCCGGTTTTCTCCCACCCGACAGCATCTGCCCCTGTTCGGATAACCTCTGCTGGAGCCTTTCCGTCTGCTCGAAGAGTTCTCGGACCTGTTGGCGGATGCGTGCGATGAGGGGGCGCTTCTTCTCCTCGTCGTCCACTAAAACCGAAGCAATTTCCTCCACCCGATCGACCGAACCCAGTTGGAGAAAACGTTTTTTCCGCTCTTGGACTTCTTGTCGGGTGTCGGCAATCGACAAAGCGTAATAAATCGCTTTGTCGCTTTGGGCCGCCAATTTCCGCTCCAGCTCGATACTTTCCAAACCCGCCGGCTGCAAATGGAACAAATTGTGATCGTACCATAACCGGCTCATCCCCAGACTCAGAGCCAACGTAATCAACACCGTCACCGCCAAGGTGAGCCGAGCAGATAGATATAAAGGCCGAAACCAAGGCAACAAATCCAACGGTTCCGGCAATCGGCGGAACCACCGAGAGCTGTCCACCAACCGAACCATAGCAGGCAGGACCATCATGGTGGCCAACCAACAAAGAATCAATCCGCCCCCGGCAATGATCCCCAACTCCGCCACCCCTTGGAAATCGGTCAAACCGGCCATGAAGAAGGCGGCAGCCGTCCCCAAAGCGCCGTCGGCAATACTCGGTCCGGCTCTCCGGCCTGTTTCAATTAGGGCTTCTTCCGGCGACAATTTGGCCGTCTTTCGAAGCTGTAAATACCGGGCGATATAATAAATCCCAAAGTCCGCTCCCTGCCCGATCAAAATCGCTCCAAACGCAATGCTCAAAATATTCAACCGACCCACCGAAAGCGTCGTAAATCCAGTGGCCCAAATCATCCCGCACATCAGAGCCGCATTGGCCAACAGCGGATGCCGTAACCCTCCAAACCCCATGACAAATACAAACATCACCCCAACCAGGGCTAAGATGCTGGCGCGGCTGGAAGAGATTTCGCTGGCCCGCATCTCGTCATTTTCCATCACCGGCAACCCGGTGATCCCGATTTTCAGCTCCGGATGCCGCTGCCGAAAATGGGCCACAATCCGCCGAAGAGTGTCAATATGTTCTGAATTCCGGGCGAACTTCTCTTCTCCCTCTTTCACCAACCGGAGCAACACAAACGCCATCCGCCCATCGGAACTGGCTAGGTTGGGAGAAGGCCATGGGTGAACGCTATCCGCCTCTTTCCACTCCGAAAACACCGAAGCCAAACCGCCGGCCAGAGAATCCTCTGGCCATGCTTGGGCGACGGCTGGCACCTGGGCAGAAGGAAAGAATCCTCCTGGCCGGCAAGCCCGCACCGGCGGCGGAAGCAGACTCCCCCTCGGAGAGGACCAGCAGACGCCTTGGGGCATAGCCGCCATCGGACTGCCTGCCGCAGGAATCTTCGAAATATCCGCCAAAATGTTTCGGAAATGAGCGATCTGGTGGTCCGCCTCCTGAAGCCCCTTGGCGATTTTCTCTAATCGCTCCAACGGAAGATAATACAACCCCTTCGCCCGCAAAGAAGAAGTGTCGATCTGGTGCAAAATCGAAGTAAAATACTGAGGATGTTTTTCTAAAGCCGCTGCAATCTCCGCCGCTCCCGCCGATACCTTTTCTGGACTTTCCCCTTCCACTACGACGACCACATCCTCTTGGTCGCTGAACTCCTGGATGTAATCCAACCAATAGCGATGGTATTCACTCTGGGGGCTGATCAGATCGCTGCGGGCCGTTTGCAGACGAAGATACCGGGCCGCCAAGCCCGTACACAGAAGAGCTAACAAAGCAGCCGCCGCCAGTGTCCGCACCGGGTACCGGACCACCAAAGCAGTCAGGGCGGCCATCGGCCTGGCCAAAAGCGAAGTTTCCTCTTGCGGCATCCGTTCCGCAGACATTGTCTCCGTCCATGCTGCTTCAGATCAATCGGCCGCCCTAGGAAACCTGCGCAGAAGCCCCGGAATAAGACCGGGCTGCTCCACCTCGAACACAGATTGCTCCCTAGAAAACTTACAACCAGGACGCTCGATCGATCGGCGGAAATGAAGCCCCATTATAGCAGCCAAAACCTTTTTAAGGAAATGGGAATTTTATCCTCCTCCGTATTTTCTCCTGAGGAGTTTCTCCATGCTCAGCAGAAGGTTCCCAAAAGATTTTTATTGGCTGCTTCAAGGGGGCTGTCTGTTAAAGTTTTCGGCCTCTTCTGGTTGACGCCCGAAAAATTTTGGCTAGATCATTTATTTTTCTTGAAGTTCTCTATGCTTTCTATTTTTGCCAATCTCTCCAAACTTTTCGTTTAGCCTAAAATTTCAAAAGATTGACTTCTGGAGGGCGTTCTATGAATCCCTCTTCATAGGGGCCATAAAACTCAAACCACTAGCCCCACCCAAACAGAATAGCCGACTCCCCCCCAAAAGAAGAAAAGATATGCCCCCCTCTCCTGAGCGGATACCGAAAACAAAAGAATGGCTCCCGAAAGAAGTCGGCCGCTCTTCTATCCAGAATGATGCGTGGCTGTCCCCTCTTGGGAAGGTCGTGCCTTTTCCGGGGCCGAGGTGTCTTCCTCTCGAAGCCCCTTCTTAAACTCCGTGATCCCCTGCCCCAAAGACCGCATCACCGACGGAAGCCGATTCCCGAATAAAATCAATGCCAGAATGCAAATGACAATCAACTCAGTCGTACCGATCCCAAACATGTCTCAGGCCCTTTTTAAAAAACAGAGTAAAGTCCAGAGGGATCTGGATGGCCCCTGGCATTTCAACAAAGCGGGGTTCTATCCTCTTTTATTCTACCCCTATCGAGCCTGAAAAAGATAGTGGGGTTTCCGGACTTCCTTGGATTTTTTTCAGAAAATGGGGACCGGTTAGCAGGGGGTCCTCCCTTTGGGTGGAATATGAATCATCCATAGGGTGTGTTGTCCCTGCCGTAGATTTTGCTTCTGTATGGGTCGAAGGAAAGTGGGGGTGGGATTGATCAGTATGTTGCTCATCTTTGTGCTGTTTCTTAAGCCGTTTTTCCCCGCCTTTCCAGAAGAAATAGGACAACGGACTTGCCAATAGGGACGGCAAAAACACCAAGTTGCTAAAGGACGAAGCCGTCAACATGGCAAACATTAAAATGCCGAATCGTTTCGTGGGGGTAAACGAGCTGAGGGCAAAGGCCGACAGTCCCAGCCCAATCACCCCCCAGCTCTGATAAATCGCCCGGGCGCAATCTTCATAAGCAAACATGATCGCCTCTCGGCGACTCATGCCTCGCTGCTGACCATGTCGGCACCAGATCATAAAATGAATCGCATCGTCCACGGTAACGCCGAACGCCACGGCCGGCGTCATCACGGTTCCGGTATCCACCACGACGCCCCACAGGCCCATCACGCCAAAAACTACTGCCAGAGGAAACAAACAGGGCAAGGCCAAAAGCAACCCGGAAGTAAAACTCCGCATCAAAAAGACCATCGCAATGCAGATGAGGATTAAGTCCCCAACGAATCCAAAAATGAGATTATCTAGGAGGGAATGCTGGGCTTTATAGATCAGCGGAACCAGTCCGGTATAAACAGCCTCAACGCCTTCGATCCCTTGGCTCCGGTAACTGTCGAGCACCTGTTCCACCTCTCGGCGGATGTCTTGGATAAAGACGGCGTAGTCCAGATCGGTCAGGGCTTCTACCCGGGCGCTAATGCGCCAGAGGTTGTGTTGGTCTTCCGTTTGGAGGAAGTCGGCCAAGGCCTTTCGATTACGCTCCAAGCGGACGTTCCAGGTGCGGCGTTCGATCATACCGGCGCGTTCTGGCATGGACCGGGCAAAGGTAGAGGCGGCCAGGGCGCTGCCCACCTGCGGCAATTGGGCCACCTGACCACGGACCGCCTCCACCAGTTGCAATTGGTCCAAGGTATCCAGCCCGCTTTTCTGCGGATCGATCCGTAGCACGACTTCCATCGGCACCAAAGGCCCCAAATGCTTTTCCAGCCAAGCATAATCCTCAATAATCCGGGCTTTGGAAGAGAAAAGCCGCATCAATTTCACGGAAGTCTCCACCTGGCCGACGCCATAAGCGCCGACGGCCATCAGGACCAGACACACCCCCAGCACGATCCCCCATCGGCGAAGAATCCACTCGCCCACCCCGCGCCAACGTTCGGAAAGCAGCGGATCGGAAGAGCTGGGCGTTGGGTGATCGGCAAAAGTGCGGATCGGAATCCATTGGAGCATCGCCGGCATATACGTACAAAGGATCACAAATCCGATCCCCACTCCAATTGCCGAATAAAGACCGAAAAGTTGAATCGGCACTAATTCACTGATGCACATCGACGCCAGGCCGATTGCCGTCGTCGCGGTGGCCAAAAACAGGGGCAACCAGGCGGCCCTGACGGCCCGGCTCGGCGCCCCCTCCAGGCCATGTTGGCGAACGGTGTCCCGATAGTAATTGGCTAGGTGAATCGCCCCCGAAACAGCCGCCACATACACCAACGACGGCATCGTCAGCAAAATGGCGTTCATCCGAGTGCCTGTCAGATAGACCGCCACTAGGCTGCATCCGGCTGTAAACAAGCCTGTCGTAAAGACCATATAGGTCAGGCCCCAGTGCCGCAGACACCACCAGGACATCACAATCCCCACAACTGCGGACACCCCAGCCAACCGAAATAAAGACCGCTGACCTTCTACGTCAATGGCGACATTATCGACCGGCGGACCGCCCATATGCAGACTGGGTTCCGGAATGGCGCATTCTTGGGTAGCCACTTGACGGATGTGATCCAAGGCAGCGTGGAGAAACTTCTGTTTCCGTTTTCCGGCGGCCCATTCCGCTTCCCATCGCTCCTGTCCTAACCGGGAGATCGTCAGCAGTAAACAGGTCTGCTTCCCGTCTTGTCCGATCAAAAATCCCCGCAGACGGTTGATTGCGTCTTCCGGCTCCAGCCCTTGCTCATCGATGAGCATCTGAAGGATGTCTTTGCCGGTGCGGACGGAGGAGAAAAACTCCGGCTCGGTGGGCCAAGGCTGATTTTCCGGCACGGGAGGGGGCTGCAATTTCTTGGCCATCAAGTTCAGCGCCGGACTATCCAGCGTGCACCCCTCCCAACTGACCATCACAAAGGCGTCCCCCTCAAAATGCTTCTGATACCATTGAAAAACGGCCGTTTCCTCGTAGGCCTCAGGCAACCACGATTTCACATCGTTGCTGTTGCTCTGCAAGGACCGTCGGGTCCCGGCTAACATCAGCGGAGCCAAAAACGCAACGATCAGAAGCACTTTGAAGCCATGTCGGCTGAAAAAATCGTTGTTCATGTCCTACCTAGAAAAAAGGATTCCCCCGTGGACAGTTCGGGTGAGGAAAAGAGTTCGTATCTCTGACAACGGGCCATCCTGGCAGAGGAAAGAAACTAGCAAACCTGTTCCCCAATGGGAGGGTACCCAAAAGGTGAGAATCGCTATGATATTTTGTCTATCCTGTTTATATTTTTTAATTTTCACAAACTTTCCATTTTCCCTGAGCGCAGCTTTTGCGCGCCATAGAACTTTTCGGATAAAACAGGCATCTAAATTCAAAAGGAGTTGCTGGTTGGTCAGCCCGAAGGGATCGAAGGAACAGGTTTGCGAGGGCACAAACGGTCTAATCGCTAAGGAGGCCGAAAAATGGGAGGCAAAAAGATCGCCCTGATCCAATGGCAACGGTCTGCCGGACAGAAAACCAACCGACCGACCCTATGGTCCTACATCTTTTGGGGGGTATTTCTAGGGGGGCTAGGGGTAGGACTCCTCCCAGCCCAAGAGAAGTTCCAAGACACATGGAAAACGTTTTTCTTAGACCTACCGAGGAGCGGCCAGAGTACGGGAGGTATAGCCTACCCCTCAGAAGGGTCAGAACCGGAGGAACCCCTCCCCTGGGTCTCCTACCAAGAAGGGGCATCCCTCAGACCGTCCAGCGCCACCCATGTACCGGAATTGGCTCGCTATCTGGATCAAGTGCAAATCGGCCAGCCCGTCTTCTATCGTCAATTGGCCGTCTATCCCATCTTCTTAGAACGTGGAGTCCGCCTGGAAGGCCAATGGCTGACCCTGGATCAGGCCATGCGCCAAGGGGTCTTGGTCGTAACCGAAAAGGACGGCGGCAGCGTGCCGGTCATCATCGTCGAAAATCGAAGTCGAGACGAATATGTATTTCTCATGACCGGGGAAATCCTTTCGGGCGGCAAACAGACCCGGACGGTGCGTCAGGATGTGGTACTGGCACCTGGCCAACGGGTGGATTTGAACGTATTTTGCGTTGAGCGAGGCCGCTGGCATGGCGAAGAGAAGTTCCTCCGCAGCGAGCGAATGGCCCCCTTGATGGTGCAAAAACAGATTGTCCAAGGAGAAGGCCAAAGCAGCGTCTGGGGGGCGATAGGAGGATTGGCGGCCCGACTTCGGGCTTCGAACCCTTCGGAAAATCTCGAAATGGCCCTGGATGCCCCCCATGTACGACAGGACTTGGAGAAAGTGCACAAAGAGATCATGCCTCGCATCCCGGACAAAACGATGGGATTTCTCTTTTTGCAGGGTCGTCGGCCCATGGGGGCGGACATGTTCGGCGATGCTAGAATCGCCCGACAGTTACTGCCGAAACTGTTGGACGCCTATGCGGTGGATTGCATCCTTTTAGACAAAGACGCGCCGGCCGCCGAACGAGCCGAAGCGGATCGGGAGGCCATCGAATTTTTCCAACGGATCGTCCGAGCGGGCAGCCAGCGGGCTCAGACGCCTGGTTCCGGCGCCGGGATTCGAACCGATGCCCTCGGCCTGGTGGGCGGCGGGGTGAGTTTTGGAGATACCTTGGTGCATTATGGGGTTTATGTCCGTAGCGAACCCATCATCCCGATGCCCCATCCCAAACCCATGGAAGGCTTCCGCCCCCACCGTCCCCTGGAGGACTAATCCTCCCCCCATAGCAAAACCTCAAGGAATCCCAATGCGTTATTTTCTGGGAGGCCACCTCGGTCTGGAACCGTCAGGGCGTCCGGTTCAATCCTCCAGACGGCCGAAGGAAAGAGGCCGGGAGAGTCCGTTCCTTCAGCAGGAGCAGTTGAGGCCGACGACCGAGCTGGGAAATCTGAGAAGTTCCTCCTCCCGGCAGGGACATTTTGGGGCAGGGAAGACGTGAGGAAAACCACCAAGGAGGCGGTTAGGCTTTGGGTGTTCTGGAGCGATGCTGGCGGAGGAGTTGGCGTTTCTTGGGAGGCGGATCGGCTTCCATGTCTTGACGATCCAGAGGATGCCAGAGGGGCAAACCGGCTCGGAGCCGCTCGGCCATGATCTCCAGCTTGGCACGGGTCCCCGGCATCGCATCGGTGGCTTCGTAGAGTTCCATGGCTACTTCGGGCGGCTCATAATCCCATTGGCCTAACTTAATCGCCTCCAACACAGACTTCGGCACGTGCAGGCTCCTTTTCCAAACAACCTGACCCGAACAGTTTCCCTAGTTTCACTATCCCGAAAACTTTAGAAGAAAGATATTCTTCAGAGCAGACCTTAAGATATAGAAGAAACTTTCAAGATAAGATTTTTGATAAGGTTGTCAATACGGAACAAAAGTTTATTTATCCTTGCGGCCTTTTCTACACCTTACTCCACCCACTTGGCGGATTCTGCCTCGAGCGTCGCACACCCTGCTGTTTTCCCCCGCCTGCCAACCACCTCCGAAAAGTCATCCTCTCTGGCCCCATTTTGCGGCCACCACTTTAGGGGGAGAACCGCTTCTGCCGTCCGCTTGTGAACCTGAGCACCCTCCATTACACTTATTCTCAATGGGGAAAGAGGATCGTAAGGGGTATCGGAGTCGGGAGGTTTTACGCATGGTTCCTAGTCCTGCCGAGGAAATCGCCCAATTGCGGGAACTGATCCGGTATCACGACCGGAAGTACTACGTCGAGGCGGCGCCGGAGATCAGCGACCGGGAATACGATCGGCTCATGGAACGTCTGAAGGCCCTAGAAGCCAAACACCCGGAACTTATCACCCCGGACAGCCCCACCCAGCGGGTCGGCGGCGAACCGGTCGGCGAACTGACCCCCGTCGAACACCTTAGCCCGATGCTTTCGATTGACAATACCTACAGCCGGGAGGAACTTCGGGCCTATGCCGCACGGGTCCGAAAACTTTTGCCCGGCGAGTCCATCCAGTGGGTTGTAGAACTGAAAATCGACGGTGTGGCGGTCTCGTTACTCTATGAAAACGGTCTTTTGGTGCGAGGGGCGACCCGGGGCGATGGCCGCATCGGCGACGACATCACCCATAACGTCCGCACTGTCCGAGGCATTCCCCTGCGGTTGTTAGGCCCTCAGATGCCCCAGGTGTTGGAAGTCCGGGGCGAAATCTACATGACCAACTCGGACTTGGTGGAACTGAACCAACGGCAAAAAGAAAAGGGCCTCCCCACTTTCGCGAATACTCGAAACGTTACTGCCGGGACCATTCGGCTGCTGGATCCGAAGCTATGTGCGGAGCGTCGGCTGCGGTTTTTCTGTCATGGGGTCGGATATGCCGAGGGACTGCGAGCCCGCACGCACATGGAATTTCTAGAAGAGATAGCCTCCTACGGCATTCCGAAAACGCCGTATGTGCGGTGTTTCGACGATTTCGAGGCGGCCTGCGAGCATGCGGAGGAAATGATCGAACACCTCCATGAGTTGGATTTTGAGATCGATGGGCTGGTGTTGAAGGTGAACAGTTTCGAGCAACGGGAGCGATTGGGCGCCACGTCGAAAAGCCCCCGTTGGGTGATCGCCTATAAATTTGAAAAATACGAGGCGACCACCCGCGTCCAAGAGATTCGGGTCCAGGTGGGCAAGACGGGGACGATCACTCCGGTGGCCAATCTGGAGCCGGTCGAAATCGCCGGCACCACGGTGAGCCGGGCCAGCCTGCACAACGCTGACGAAATCGCCCGGAAAGATGTACGGGTCGGGGATGTCGTCGTGGTGGAAAAAGCGGGCAAGATCATCCCGCATATTGTTCGGGTGGAAAAACACGAACGGACCCGTCCGCTAGCGGCCTTTGTGTTTCCGGAGACCTGTCCGAGTTGTAAGACCCAACTGGTGCGGGACGAAGGTGGCGTGTACATACGTTGTCCTAACTTCCAATCCTGCCCCGCCCAAGTCCGCGAACGGATCCTCTACTTCGCCAGCCGAAATGCAATGGACATCGAAGGACTGGGTGAAAAATTGGTCGATCAACTCGTCGGTCGATCTCTCGTCCGCTCCTACGCCGACCTATATCGGCTGAAAAAAGAAGACCTTCTCGCCTTGGAACGGATGGGGGAAAAGTCGTCCGACAACCTCCTGCGGGCCATCCAGGCCAGCAAAAACCGCGGCCTGGCCCGGTTGCTCAACGCTCTGGCCATCCGTCATGTCGGCGCTCGAGTAGCCAGCATCTTAGCCGAGCATTTCCGCTCCATGGACGCCCTCAGGAAAGCCCGGATCGAGCAATTGAGCGAAATCAACGAGATCGGCCCCGTCATCGCCCAAAGCGTCTATGATTATTTGCACAGCCCCTTCGGCCGACAGACCGTCGAGGAACTACGTCAAGTGGGCGTCCAAATGCAGATGGCAGAAGAAGTCCCCGGTTCGAAGGCCTTAGAAGGAAAAACGTTCGTGGTTACCGGAACTTTGAAAAACTACAGCCGGGACCAAATCCACGCTCTCATCCAACGGCACGGCGGTCGGCCTACCTCGAGCGTTTCGAAAAATACCGATTATCTCATTGTTGGTGCAGAGCCGGGCACCAAACTGACTAAAGCCCAACAACTCGGCGTCAAAATCATCACCGAAGAAGAATTCGAAAAAATGCTCCCGTAATCATCCCTTGCCAGAACCATTTTCCCCCATGGGAATATTTCCGCCCCATGCAGGGGACGGTTTTCCCTCGCCCTTGGCCGTCGAGAGGTTGTCCTGGCCTTCGGCGGAACTGTTCCGGAAGCCGGAGGGCAGACAACCAGCCCGTTAAAGAACAACCTCCCTTCTTCTCGCAGAAGTTTTTAGGGGAAAGAAGCGGGCTTCTCTGCTGAGGTTCTCAGCAGGGGGATCAACTGTCCGATGAGAAAGAAAGAGCCGGTAACACAAATCAGGTCTTCCGGCTGAGCCAGGGATCGGACCCTTTCCCAAGCTTGGGCCGGTGTAGGGGCGGAGGGATATGGTCGGCCCCCGATCGAAGCGGCCAATCGGGATAACTCTTCCACAGGCATCGCCCGTTCACTATCCCAATAGCGGGTCAAGAGGACCTCATCGAACTTCGGGAGTAACCGGCTCAGCATTCCGGGCACATCTTTATCCAGCGTAGTTCCAAAGATCAAAAACCGTCGGCTCGGTGCAAACGACTCTTCCAGTACCGCCAACAGGGCTTCCACAGAGGCGACATTGTGGGCGGCATCTATCAGCACGGCTGGCCGACGACGGAGCAGTTGACAGCGAGCCGGCCAATCCAATTCCGCCAGCGCCTCCCGACAAGCTTGTTCGGAAATGTTCCATCCCGCATGGCGAAATCGGGCGACGGTTGCCAAAGCCAGGGCTGCATTGGCGGCCTGATGCCGTCCCAACAGCCCCAACTCCACCCCCTCCAACCGCCAAGGTCCCCCAGGGCCAAAATACTCGAAATCCATTCGGCCCCGGCCAGGAACATCTTGGAGGTTTTTGGGCGCCTGGTACCGATATCGAAAATCTTTTTCCAGCTCCAGGAGAGGGGCACGTTGAGCTTCCGCCGCCTGACGGATCACCTCCCGGGGCCCCGGCTGAATTACCCCGCTCAGGACCGGCACAGAGGGCTTAATGATGCCGGCCTTTTCCGCAGCAATAGCCTCCAATGTGTTGCCGAGCTGTTGGGTATGGTCGAAACTGATACTGGTGATCACCGAGACGAAAGGCTCACAGATGTTAGTCGCATCCAGCCGACCGCCCAACCCCACCTCCAACACGGCTGCGTGAACCTTTTCCTGCACAAAATGCAATAGGGCCATGGCCGTCAGCATTTCAAAATAAGTGGGCGCCTTTTCAGGCAGACGCTCCTGGGCCGCTTGCTGCTCCATCTGGCAGACGGCTGGCCAGAGAATGTTGAGAAGTCGGAGGGTCTGTGCGTCGGTAATGATTTGGCCGTTGACTCGGATACGCTCTTGGAACTTTTCCAAATGGGGCGAGGTAAAAAGTCCGGTGCAGTAACCGGCTTTCTGCAGAATGGCGGCTATCATGGCCGACGTAGAACCTTTCCCTTTCGTGCCCGCTACATGAACCACCCCCCCCCCTTTTTCCGGACTCCCCAGCAAAGTCAATAACTGACGCATCCGGTCTAGAGGAAGACAACGTTCTTCATAGGGCATCCGCTTAGTCCGTTCGTAGTCGATCCGGTCGTTTAGCCAATGCAAACCCTCTTCTAAAGACTTGAACATTTAGCCATAAACTCCCTGCCGTAATCGATCCGACAAACAGATCCAAACAACTTCTTCAGCAAAACAGAAAATAGGAAAGAAGTAACATTTTAGCCGAATGAAGTAACTCGCCTCTCCCGCCGCGGGAGAGGATGGCTCCTGAACGAAGCTGGTTGAGGGGTGTCATTCCCGCGAAAGCGGGAATCCAGAAAGTAGGAAGCCATGTTATCTGGAATGCTGCTTGCGCAGGAATGACACATAGCCCCCTCCATTCAGCTAAAATGTTACGGAAAGAATAACCCCTCCTCTCCTACAAAAGCAACATTCCCGGCAAAGGGAATCTTGGTAGGATGGGATCGCCGTCCGAAGCCGAGGTGGCCCGTTTCATTTCGAGGGTGATTTTCCATGGATGTCCCTCTGCCGACCTTCGCCGCCTATCTTCCTCCACGGCCTGTCATGTCGGAACCGCCAATACCGTGTTGCCCCCAGTTGAAACTCTTATTGTAGGAAATTTCTCTAGAAGTCGCACTCGAGGAGAGTCTTTTGTTGCATTATTCCTATCTGAAACGCCGTTTTTTCGCCCAGGGAGGCTTCTTTGCTAGAGACGTTGTCCGCCGGTGTTTATTCGGAAAGTCCGGTCGATTATAATCCTTATAACAGTTCAACCGATTGCAGAAAGAGACCTTCCCTAGATTATTGTTCCCAGACTAACCATTCAGAAATGGGGTACCATCTTGGCTAGGTGCAAGATGGCCCATTGTCTTCAGGTTCTGAAGCGCCGTTTGCATGGCATGGACACTGGGAGCGAATTCGGGGAGGTCTGGTTTCCCCGTGGTGGAGGAATGATGCTGCAAAGGGTCTCTGCTTCAAACGGCTGAAGTATTACCTAATTTTTCCCTCCTGTTTTTTTCCTTCCTCAAAGGAGCCAACCTATGCGAGCCGGAATTTCTCGTCGTCAGGTGTTGCAGTGGGCCGGAGCAGCTGGTGCATGGACAGTGATTCGACCGGCCAGTGTGCGGGCCTATGCAGCCAATGAAAAGGTTGCCCTCGGGGCGATCGGGGCGGGTGTGGGCGCCCATGACGCCAAACAGGCCGAGGCTTCCGGAGCGGTCCTTGCCGCCTTGTGCGAGGTGGATGAGGGCCGATTGAACTCTTGGTCCCGTAACCACCCCACCGCTAAACTCTACACCGACTTCCGCAAGATGCTTGACGAAGCCAAGCTAGACGGCGTCATCGTGGCTACACCCGACCACACCCATGCGCCGATCAGCATGGCGGCCATGCGACGCGGGGTACATTGCTTCTGTCAGAAGCCGCTCACCCACAATGTGCTGGAGGCCCGCCGCATGCGCCAGTTGGCCGAGGAGAAAAAACTCATCACCCAAATGGGTACCAACACGCAAAGCAATTCGGAGATGCTTCGGCTTCGGAAGCTGATCCAGGCGGGCGGTCTGGGTGGAGTAACGGAAGTTCACGTTGGGACGGATCGGCCCATCTGGCTCCAAGGAGCGGATCGACCACCCGGAGAAGACCCGCTGCCGAAAAACCTCAACTGGGACCTATGGATCGGGCCGGCGCCGATGCGGCCTTATGTAGCCCATTGGCCCAAAGACCACCCCGCCCGAAAACTCCGTTCCTTTAAGCATGAACAGGTGTATCATCCGTTTGTTTGGCGTGGTTGGTGGGATTTCGGCACCGGCGCCTTGGGCGATATTGCCCCCCATGTGATGAACATCATCTTCTTTGCCCTGGAGTTGGATCAACCCACCAGCGTGGACCTCGTGGAAACTTCCGGCATGACGGCCGAAATGTTTCCTGAGTGGAGCATTCTGCGGTTTGATTTTCCGGCCCGAGGCAATCAGCCGCCGGTGAAAGTCTTTTGGTACGACGGCGGTAAACAACTGCCTGCGGAGCTGGGCGGCGGTTTGGGACCGGTCTTTGTGGGTACGAAAAATAGCTATCCGGCCAACCGAGGTCCGTTTCGGGACGGCAAAGGCCAACCCTACTCCATGCCCGAAGTGGCCCCCGGCGAATGGGACCGCCAGAATGTCTGGATCGACTGGATTCGAGGCATCCAGACCGGCAAACCGCCCGGCTGCAACTTCAGCTACTCCGGCCCCTTCACCGAAGCCTACCTGCTGGGCAATATCGCCCTGAAGGTCAAAGGCCGTATCGAGTGGGACCCCAAAGCCTTCAAAATCACCAACAACCAACAGGCCAACCAATATCTGAGCCGGGAATACCGCAAAGGCTGGGGATTGGACGAAATCTGAAAATCCACCCCCAGGAGGGAGCCCGTCTGGCTCTAGCGAAGTCAAGCCGGGTGAGAAAATTCGCCCTCCCCTTGCGGGAAAGGCGTAAAATCTGGGTTCCTGCTTGCGCAGGAATGACACCTGCTGGATTCCTGCTTGCGCAGGAATGACACCTGTTGGGTTCCTGCTTGTGCAGGAATGAGCGGGGGGAGCTTGTGTGGGAATGCCCCTGAGGGACAGGAAGGACACACAGGGGGGCGGGCTGGTTTTTCAAAGGTGGGCCATGGCCTGGAAGTCCGGCAGGTTGCCGTCGGCATTCCAGGGCAAAGGCCGGGGCGGGCAGAGAATTTCCAGGTCCGGCCGATTGTGTGCTTCTGTCCAGTATGCGGCGCTGCATTCGACTTCGGCCAATTGCAAGGTATTTTGAATCCAAAGCAGCCGGGCTTCTTGCGGGGGCCGGAGTCCAATGGTCTGCAAGGCCACTTCGAGCATCTGCCGATCCGTCGGATAATCCAGCGGGAGCATGGCCGCAGGAATATGATTGGCCGTCAACGCATTGAATCGGGTGGCCGCTCCATCCATCTGCTGGAGGATTTCGGATCGGCAGAACTCGGCCAGGCCCAGTCCGACGGCGTTGCCATGGGTGGCCCGGGTGAGCCGACGCACCGCAATCCGTTTCACCCGGGGCCGTTCCCCCTCGACGGGTTTGTGGTCGTCGAATTTTCGGCCGATGACGTTGGTGTCCATCCCGGTGCCGCTAATCTCTTTGCCGATCTCCTCCACCAGAAGGATATCCACTTCGTCGAACGGCAACCGGGCTATCCATTGCCGGGCCAACTCCAGCAGGTGTTTTTCTCGCTCCTCAAACTCTTCGGGCCGAACCGCCTCGATCAAGGCGGTCTGGTCGTAGGCGTTTTCCACGATGGCCAGGCCAGCCAAGATGCGGCATCGCCGGAGCACTTGCTCGGCCACGGCATGAATAATCTGGGCGAAACTGTAGTCTTCGATGGCAGCGTGATAAACCTGGGCGCCTTCGGCCTTGCCCAGGCCGATAAGCAGCATCTTCATCAGGCCGCTTTCGATAGGGCCGACAAATCGGGTGTGCGGCTTAATGCGGTTGAGGACCACCACATGATCGGCTTGGAAGGCGTGCCGGTCGAAATACACCGGAAAACCCAGCGACGTCTGACAGACAACGACCGTTTCCATGCTGGAGCGGATGGGGCAGCTGACCGTCTCCGGGGTAATTCCATAGGAGGCCAGGACGGCCAATTGTCCTTCGGCTGTACCGCCGCCGTGGCTTCCCATGGCAGGGACCAGAAAGGGTTCGGCTCCTAGAGAGCGGAAAAACTCCACCACAGCCTGAAGGATTTTCAGGTAATTGGCAATGCCGCGGCTACTGGCGGCAATGGCCACGGTCTGCCCAGTCTGAACCCGCTGGTGCAATTGGAGGCTTGCCAACTGCCGACGGACCTGGCCGGACACATCCTCCAGCCGAGGAGCGGGAAACTTCTGCCGGATGCGAAAAATCTTCGGAAATTCCCTCATCACAACCTGGGAAGAATAAAACGTTCGGTGGATGGCAGCTCCCAATCCCTGCCCCTCCAAACCGGGTGATCCTCATCTCCGCTCGACCGAAACCGGCAAAGAGAAACTCGCTGAGAGGCTGTTCAAAACATGGGGATTAGGTTTTCGGTTTTTCGGCTGGGCTAGCTGGAGCGGCTGTGGGGGGGGAGGCGGCCTCGGTGAGAGCGGCTTTAAGTTTCGTTAACTCCGCCGCCGCTTTGTCTTCGATGAGTTTGCCCTCAGAATCCCTCAACTTGGGGTTTTCAAAGGTTAGCAAGCAGGCTCGGACGGCGTCGAGGATTTTTTGCCGAAAGGCGGCTCTTTCGGCTGGTTGAGAGGCGACTTTTTCCAAGCCCACCAATCCGTTATACACCCCGATCAAATGGGTCTGAAGCCGACGGGAAACCAATTTTTTGTCCTTCTTGTATCCTTCCAGTTCTGCGTTGAGGGCATCCAGGGCCACTTGCCCCATTTCCCCTAGGAGCTTGTTCAAGTCGCCGGGAAACCCTTGGCTATAATCCAAGTTGCCTAGGGCCCGGACCGCAGCAACTCGAATCCCGAGGGGATTGTTGGTATCGGCTGCGACATCGATCAAGACCAGAGCGACTTGGCCGTTTTGTCCCGGTGTTTTTAGAAGCTCCAGCACTTCGATCGCCAAACTCCGGAGCCAGGCCTGGCCAGCCGACGACCGTCCGGAAGGAGTTCGCTGCTGAACCAAACCGGCCAAAACGCCTGCGATCTGGAGTTTTGTCGGTTCAGCCACCACGCCAAACTCTCCATGCCGACGTAACCCGACCAAGGCGGCCACCTGAAGGGCATCCGGGGTCTGGGGATTTTGCAGAAACCGTAATAAAATGGGTTGGGTTTCCGGCAGGGGTTCCCCGGGCTTGGGAGGTTTTGGCTCCACCCGATTTAACTCCCCTAGAGCCAGCACCGCATTCAACCGGGCTACCGGGGCATGATTTCCCTCGGCCATTTTGGTCAAAAGGTCCATCACGATCTTGAGGGCCTGGTCGTGGGCTTGTCCCTCCGCCTGCCGAAGTTCGCTCATTAGTTCATCCCGATATTTGCGGACGTCCGCCCGATTGGCCAGTTGGGTCCATCGAGCCAGACCATATTGGGTATAATATTCGGTGAGAAATTTGACCTGATCGGCTGTCAACGTCCCGCTCCGCAACAGCTTGGGCACTTCCGATCGATTTTTCCGGTGGGCTTCATTGACAGGCCATTCTATGATGGGTTCGGCCGCTTGTACCTTTGCGGTACTCTTGCCGACCGGGGGGGCTTTCGGTTCTGCTGCCTCCGGTTTGCTCGCTTCAGGCTTCTCCTCCGGAGAGTTTTTTTCCTTTTCCTTGGAAAGCGGAACCGATGACTTTTCTGCTGCCTTTTCGGCAGGCTTCTCTTGGGAGGCGGCAGGAGAAGCTTTCGGATTGGCAGGGCCAAGAGCTTTTTCTGCAGGTTTTTCCGCTCCGGCAGGCATATCGGGTAAGTCGGCCTCTTCGGCCAGCTTGGGGGCAGACGCCTTCGCCTCCCCCGCCCAACTCATCAGGGCTGCCCGCTCGGCTAGGGATGCATACCACACCCCGAGGGCCAACAAAACACCCAATCCCCAACTTTTCCGGCTGCCTTCCAAGAACATGATCCCATTCATGGCGAGAAAAAACCTTGCTGAAAAAATCCTATCTTAAAGAAAACTCCTCCCTATCTCCATAAAGCTACTTGCCCAGCTAGGGTATGTCAAGTTGAATCTCTTGGAGAATATCCCTAGTTTGACTGTATCCACCCGGCCAGGCCCCTACGACTTGTAGGGGCTTAAAATCACTCGTACTCCACAGATGGTGGCAATTGGTCCCGGTGGATACAGTCAAACTAGAGAGGTTGGGAAAACCCCTCCCGGCAGCAGAGATAGGATAGAGTCCGCATCCTCCGCTGGAAGAGGCTGTCTCGAAATTGGCCAATTTGGACTATTGCAAAAAAACCGGGGGAAACTCCCACCCTGGGAAAAACCTAAAAAACAGCGGTTTTCCCACATCCCCCGGTTCCCGGCCAGAACCGGTCGGACGGAGAAAATGGAATTTCGGGATAGCCTCTAAGAGCGTGTTTGAAAAGGGGGTGTTTGCGTCAGGCGGCCTGGCATGGGCGTAGGCGTTTGAGCATCAGGTGGATCATGGCGATGTAGATCATCGTTTCGCTCGTGTCGGTCAGGAATTCGTAATCCTTGCTCAAGCGACGGTACCGGTTGAACCAACCAAAGGTCCGTTCCACAATCCACCGACGCGGGAGAACCTCAAAGCCGCACGCCTCGGCCGGGCGACTGACGATCTCCAACACCCAACGGAACGATGACTTCACCCACTCGACCAACTGGCCCGCGTATCCCCCGTCCGCCCACACTTTCTTCAGACGCGGCAACAGCCCCCGCACCCGATCGAAAACCAACCGCGCTCCGTCCCGATCCTGGATATCTGCCGGATGCACCACCACGGCCAGGATCAACCCCAGCACATCCACCAGCAGATGCCGCTTGCGCCCATTCACCTTCTTGCCCGCGTCATAACCCCGCGCCCCCCTTTTTCCGTCGTCTTCACCGACTGGCTGTCGAGGATCGCCGCACTCGGCTGCGGGTTCCTCCCGCTCTGCAACCGCACCCGCCTTCGCAGGGCATCGTGAATCTTCTGCCAAGTCCCATCCTTCTTGAATCGGGCAAAGTAATAGTAGACCGTTTCCCATGGCGGATACTCCTTGGGAAGCATCCGCCACGCACAGCCCGCTCGCACGATGTAGAAGATCCCGTTGATCACCGCCCGCATGTCCACCTCCCGAGGTCGCCCTCCGGGTTTGGCAGGAGGAATCAAGCG
>Ga0272448_1002413_pt1 | contig 23412 bp, 31 predicted proteins | sample YNPCB0191_FD_202220 | JGI IMG/M metagenome (GOLD analysis project Ga0272448, IMG submission 202220) | Hot spring sediment microbial communities from Yellowstone National Park, WY, United States - YNP-CB-019-1 | ecosystem: Environmental > Aquatic > Thermal springs > Hot (42-90C) > Sediment... | reverse complement strand
AGTTTCTTTCTTTTATGCGCGCCTTTTGGGGACCTAAGGTTATGCAAACCAATACTTATAATTCTATCATTACTATCGGCTGTCATAGATAATGTTTCTGTCTTGGGATTTAACAAATTTTTTTTCTTAATTCTTGGATTCTGTGTCATTTTTTACAATTTTAGTTTCTGACTTTAGATTTTTTAAACCTTCTACAGTCGCTTTGATTACATTAATAGGATTATTTGACCTTAGGGATTTTGTCAATATATCCTTTATGCCTGCTGCCTCGCATATAGCCCTTACAGGTCCAGCGGCAATTACACCTGTGCCTTCTGAAGCAGGTTTTAATAGCACCTTGGCAGCGCCAAACTCGCCTACTACTTCATGGGGAATTGTTGAACCTTCCAACGGAACTAAAAAAAGTTCTTTTTTGGCCTTGGTGAGGCTTTTTCGTATTGCGTCTGCGACTTCGTTGGCCTTACCAAGGGCAAAACCCACTCGTCCTTTAGTGTCCCCTACTACAACAAGGGCGCTAAAGTGAAGTTTCTTTCCACCCTTAGTCACCTTCGCAACGCGGTTAATGCTAATAACCTTTTCTATAAATTCTGGTTGTTGTTCAATATTTAATTCGCGCATTTTTTAAAATACAAGCCCTCCCTTTCTTAAACCATCAGCAAACGCCTTAATCCTACCGTGATAAAGATACCCTGCCCTGTCAAAAACGACCTTGGTGATGCCTTTCTCTTTAACCTTCTGGGCAAAAACTTCGCCAAATAATGCTGCTGCCTGAACATTTCCAGCAGAAGGAAGTTTCTCTTTTATTTGTTTATTAAGGGTTGAAAGAGAAAATAATGTCTTTTGTGCCGTATCATCAATAACCTGGGCATAAAGATTTTTTAAACTACGGTGGACAATTAACCGCGGCCGCTCCTTAGTCCCGAATAAACGCAACCTAATGCGCCGGTGTCTTTTTATTCTTAATTGTTCTTTTTTATTCATCTTTTATCTATAACTGAATTATTTTGCAGTTGCCTGCGCCTTGCCTATCTTTTTCTTTACGCGTTCTCCAACATAACGTATCCCCTTGCCTTTATACGGCTCAGGCGGATATATGGAACGTATCTGGGCTGCTACTTCTCCAACCTTTTCCTTATCAATGCCGCTTATTATAATCTGTGTAGGTTTTGGGGTTTCAATTTTTATGCCTTCGGGAACAGGAAAGTTTACTGGATGCGAGAATCCAAGTTGCATATTCAAGGAATTGCCTGAAAGTTGCACCTTAAACCCTACACCAATTATTTCTAATTCTTTTCTATATCCCTCTGTTACCCCTTTAATCATATTGAATATTAAGGCGCGATAAAGACCGTGTAAGGACCTGTCTATTTTAGTATCCATAGAACGCCTTAAAAAAATCTGCCCATCTTTTATTTCAAGGTTTATTCTATCGGAAATTGAACGCATCAATTTCCCCTTTGGCCCCTCAACTGATATAAGATTGTCTTTAACCTCAATCTTTACGTCTTTAGGTATTACTATGGGTTTTTTGCCAATCCTAGACATACACTTTTCCCTTTACCATACATAACCAATGACTTCACCGCCTGCGCCTTGTTGCCTTGCTTCTTTATCAGTAAGAATGCCCTTTGAGGTGGAAATTATAGCCAGTCCCCTTCCTCTTAAGACATAAGGTATTTTGTCTTTTTTTACATAAACCCTAAGGCCAGGACGGGAAATGCGCCTGATGCTTTGGATAGCAGGCTTACCAGCAATGTATTTTAAATAAATCCTGGCTTTCTTATCATTATCTATTAGCCTAAAATTATCAATATAGCCTTCCTTTTTTAAAATCTCAAGGATGGCATTAACACTGCCAGAGGCAGGCGCATCTAAATTATCCTTGCCAGCCATTAAGGCATTTCTTATCATAGTAAAGACATCCGCTATTAAATCAGTCCTTGACATTTATGGTTTCTCCTAGTTATAATTACCAACTTGCCTTTTTTACACCAGGTATCATACCCTGCCAGGCAAGTTCTCTGAAACAAATTCTGCACATATTAAACCTTCTAAGATAACCCCCTGACCTGCCGCAGATATGACAACGATTATACTTACGTGTAGAAAACTTTGGTGTCCTTTTCCACCTTGCTATCTGTGAATTTTTAGCCATTGTTCTCCTTAAGCCTCAAAAGGCATGCCGAATAACCTTAAGAGTTCCTTGGACTGCTCCTTGGACTTGGCGTTTTTTATTACAAACGTTATATCCATGCCTTGGGATCTTGTTATCTTGTCGTAATCTATTTCAGGGAATATAGACTGTTCGCTAAGCCCCAGGGTATAATTACCTGCATTATCAAAAGAATCCCCAGGCACCCCCCTAAAATCGCGTATACGCGGTATTGCTACATTTATAAGCCGATCCATAAATTCATACATTATAGCACGTCTTAAGGTAACCTTGCATCCTATTGGTTGACCTTGTTTTATTTTAAAGTTGGATATTGCCTTCTTTGCCCTTCTTATTACAGGCTTCTGACCAGTGATAGCAGCCAATTCCTCTATAGCCTTATCTAAAATTTTTATATCAGTAAGCGCCTCACCAACGCCCATATTTACCACAATCTTCTCTAACTTGGGTACGGCAAATTTATTCTTTATCCCGAACTTATCCATCATCTTGGGAATAATTTCATTTCTGTATTGCTCTAATAGCCTGGGGGTCATAGTTACACCTGTTCTTTGCAGGATTTACAAATCCTCACTTTACTGCCGTCTTTAGATACAATAAAACCAACGCGCACAGGACGATTGCAATTTTTACATAAGAGCATAACATTGGAAAGATTGATAGGCGCTTCAATAGACACTATGCCGCCTTGCTGGTCCTGACGTGTCTGGCGTTTATGCTTCTTCGCAAAATTAATACCCTCAATTATGGCGCGATTTTCCCTTAAAAATACCTTAAGGACCTTGCCTTTTTTACCCCTGTCTTTGCCTTTAATTACATAAACGGTATCGCCTTTTTTAATCTTAAGCATATCTAATAATAAATATATTTTAAAAAATTGTTATATTACCTCTGGGGCTAATGATATTATTTTTGTAAAATTCTTATCTCTTAGTTCCCTGGCTACAGGACCAAATACCCTTGTCCCGCGCGGATTAAGCTGGGCATCAATAAATACAATGGCATTACGGTCAAATCTTAAGATAGAGCCATCAGGCCGTCTTATAGCAGACTTTGTCCTTACCACCACTGCCTTGGCGACCTCTCCTTTTTTTATAACTGCGTCGGGAGATGACTCCTTTACATTGACATTAACTATATCTCCAATCTCAGCAGTCGCCTTACCCTTTCTGCCTAAAACACTTATAAGCGACGCCCGCTTTGCACCGCTATTATCCGCAACATCAACAATAGTTCTAAGTTGAATCATTTTATCTCTTCTTTTATTTCTATATGTGGGGTTGCTGCCTTTTTAATAACCCCAAGGAGCCTAAAACGTTTATCCTTTGATAAAGGCCTGGTCTCTATTATACGCACCAAATCGCCCTGTTTAGCAATACCCTTTTCGTCGTGCACCTTAAATTTATTATATTTTTTTATTATCTTGGAATATTTATGGTGTTTGGCTAATTGCGTTATCCTGACAATAATCGTCTTAAGCATCTTATCGCTTACCACTATACCTGTGTATTCCTTGCGTTTACCCATTTGTCTTCGCTTTCTTCTCTCTCAAAACTGTCTGTATCCTGGCTATGTCTCTTTTTATAGAAGAAAACATATGCGGTTTTTCTACCTGCCCAGAATACCTCTGGTTATTCAGTTTAAACAAATCTTCCCTGAGGGATTTTTCTTTTTGTAATAATTCTTCTATTGAAAGATTCCGCAATTCTTCTACTTTCATTTTACCTATTTATGCGTACGCGTTACAAATTTTGTTTTAAATGGCAATTTATACGCAGCAAGCCTGAAACACTGGCGGGCGTATTCCTCTGGAACTCCGCCTAATTCAAAAATAATGCGCCCCCTTCTTATAACCGCAACCCAATGGTCAAGTTCTCCCTTACCCTTACCCATACGAACCTCGGCAGGTTTCTTTGTTATGGACTTATCGGGAAATACCCTTATCCATAACTTACCGCCTTTATGTAGTTGCCTTGCTAAAATAACGCGCACTGCCTCAATCTGACTGTTCTTAAGCCATCCATTCTCAAGTGATTTTAAACCAAATTCGCCAAAGGCTAAATCTGTGCCGCTAGTGGCTACCCCACGCCTGTTACCGCGTTGGCTCTTGCGATATTTTACTCTCTTGGGCATCATTACCATAACAAACTATCCTTTCAAATAAAAATCCTTACCGCTACTGTGCTAAATATAGTACTTTAAGCCTTAGGGTCTTGGACCTGCGGCATAGATACTGAAACCTCTTCCTTTTTCTTCTCAGGGGTATCTTTATCAGATAGTATATCCCCCTTATAAATCCAAACCTTTATGCCAATAAGACCGTATGTAGTTAAACTTTCTGCAAAACCATAATCTATATCCGCCCTGAATGTCTGTAAAGGAATTTTGCCTTGCTTAAAGGTTTCAGTCCTTGACATCTCAGCCCCGCCTAATCTGCCTGCTGCTGTAATTTTAATACCTTTAGCGCCTGCGCTCATAGTCTGCTCAATAGCGCGCTTTATAGCACGGCGAAAAGCCACCCTTCTTTCTATCTGCAAAGCCACATTCTGGGCAACCAACTGCGCATCCAGAATTGGATTTTTTACCTCTTCAATATCAATGGAGATTTCTTTTTTGACTATGGCGTTTAAATCTTCGCGCAGACGCTCAATATCTGAACCGTGACGACCGATTATTATACCTGGCCTTGCTGTTAATATACGAATCTTAACGCGCTCTGCCAATCTCTCAATGATAATCTTTGAAATAGCGGCTTGTTTTAGTTTCTCATTTATAAATTTCCTGATACGGTAATCTTCTTCTATAAATACATTGTATTCCTTTGGCCTGGCAAACCAACGGCTATGCCAATCCCTAATAAAACCTATCCTTTGAACAAACGGATGAACCTTATGCCCCATAGATTTATTCTCCTGGTTTTATATCCAGTTCTATCTTGATATGCGATGTCCTTCTCTTTATAGGCGTTGCCCTGCCAAAAGCCGCTTCCTTATACCTCTTCCAGGTTGGGCCTACATTACAAATTATTTTAGAGATATATAACTGCTCAGGCCTAAACCCTTTTACCTTGGCATTGGCAATGGCTGACCTCAGTATCTTAATAAGAAACTCCTTTGCTCTTTTATTAATCGTTAAAAGAATTGCCTCGGCTTCCAAAACACCCTTTGACCTAATAAGGTCAATAACCTGCCTTACCTTTGTAGGGGATATCCTTAAAAATTTTCCTTCTGCCTTGACTATCATCGCCTATGCCTTAACCTATGTCTTTTCAAGCGCCTTCTTTGCCTTGACTCCACCATGCTTTCGGAATATACGCGTAGGTGCAAATTCTCCTAATTTATGGCCAACCATATTTTCTGTAATAAAAACAGGTATATGTTTTCTGCCATCGTATACCGCAAAAGTCATACCTACAAAATCAGGTATTATGGTAGAACGTCTTGACCAGGTCTTTATCGCCTGGCGCGTACCTGCACGCCTTAGCCTTTCTACTTTTCTTAATAACTTTTCGTCTACAAACGGACCTTTTTTTAATGAACGCGGCATATTTATTTCCTTCTTTTTATAATAAATTTATCTGAGTATCTTCCTGGTTTTCTTGTTTTATAGCCTTTGGTAGGCACGCCCCATGGCGTTACAGGATGAGGATTGCCTTGTCCGGATTTACCTTCTCCGCCGCCATGCGGATGGTCCACTGGATTCATAGCAAGACCTCTTACTGTTGGCCTTATGCCTAAATATCTTTTTCTTCCTGCCTTGCCTATGCTTATGGCCTCATGTTCAATATTGCTTAGTTGACCTATAGTGGCGCGGCAATCCAAACTTACTAATCTGACTTCTCCTGAAGGCAGTTTGATGTGGGCAAAATCCCCTTCTTTTGCCATAATAAGTGCGTAAGCGCCAGCGCTTCTTACAATCTGCCCGCCCTTACCTTTAAATAACTCTACATTGTGAATCATAGTTCCTGAAGGTATATATCTTAGGGGAAGACAATTCCCTGTTTTTATCTCAGTATCTTTCTGTTGTGAGGAAATAACCTCATCCCCTACTTTTAAACCAGCAGGGGCTAAAATATAACGTTTAACCTTATCTGGATATTCTAATAAGGCAATACGCGCAGAACGATTGGGGTCGTATTCTATGGTAAGGACCTTTGCCGGAATTTCCAGCAAGTCTCTTTTAAAATCAATAAGCCGTAGCATCCGCTTATGCCCTCCGCCCCTGTGCCTGACTGTGATACGACCATAGGCATTCCTGCCTCCTGTCTGTTTACGCGGAGTGATTAAAGATTTCTGCGGTCTGGATGCGGTTATCTCTGAAAAATCCGACCCTGTCATCCAGCGCCTTGAAGGTGTTGTTGGTTTAAATTTTTTTATGCCCATCGCGCTAGGTATCAGGTGTCAGGTGTCAGGTCTTAGGTGCTAACCCCTCTAACACCTAAAACCTATCACCTAACACCTAACTTACGGTGCTGTTTCTATTTTTTGTCCTTCTTTTAAAGTAACTATTGCCTTTTTAACATCCGGGGTCTTACCTAATTGATACCTGACCCTTTTTAATTTGCCACGAGATATAAAGGTATTCACGTCCTTCACTTTTACCTTATATATCTCCTCTACTGCCTGTTTTATCTGAGGTTTATTCGCATTTCTGGCTACCAGAAAAAAATATTTACCAGATGGCTCATTGCGCGTGGATTTCTCTGTTCTGAACAAAGATTTTACGATATCGTAAGATGAAGTCATTTTTTTAACCTGCCTATAATTTGATTAAGTCCATCCCTAGTAATAACGAGTTTCTGATGCGTTAAAATCTCATATGTGTTAGTATTAGTTGCCAAGTTTATGTTTAGGAAATTAATGTTACGAAAACCGCGGACTAAACCGTCATTTTTACTATCCATAAGTAGAAGTACCTTTTGTTTTTTTCTGGGCTCTATCTTTAGATTTGACAAAACCCTGATTGCCTCTTTTGTTTTGGGCTTTGGAATAAACAAACTATCAAGGACTATAATGCCTTTTTCTTTTACCTTAGCATTCAGGGCTGATTTTAAAGCCAGGGATTTTAATTTATCAGGCACACTATAAGAAAAATCTCTTGGATGGGGTCCAAACACAACTCCTCCATGACGCCAAAGCGGAGAACGTATTGAACCAACCCTTGCCCGCCCTGTCCCTTTTTGTCTCCATGGCTTACGGCCGCCGCCTGAGACCTCGCCCCTGGTCTTAGTAGAAGCCAAGCCTTTTCTCTGATTAGCCCTGTATGAATTTATTACTTGATATATAGCATCTGTATTTATCCTGCCGTTGAATACTGCCATATCAAGTTTAAGGCTATCTACTTCTTTGCCTTCGGTATTATATATAGGTAATACGATTGCTTCCATTTATGAGTATTAATTTTTCTTTTTTGCCTTACTAATTAACAAATAACTGTTTTTATGGCCTGGCACAGCGCCCTTAATCAAAAGGAGATTATTTTCAGTATCAACTTTAACTACCTTTAAATTCTGAATTGTCACACGCTTAACACCCATATGCCCTGGCAGATGATGCCCCTTCCATACCCTGCCAGGAGTTGTAGAAGAACCTAATGACCCTATGCGACGATGGGACATCGAACCGTGAGTTTTAGGGCTACCGTGCCAATTCCAGCGCTTCATACCACCCTGAAACCCTTTGCCAATGGATGTCCCAACCACATCCACAAAATCCCCTGCCTTAAACAAATCAACTTTTAGTTCTTCTCCTATTTTATATTCCCTATTGGAATCCTTAGGAAGTTGCCGGATAATCCTGCAGGGGGTAACATTTATTTTTTTATAAAATCCTGCCAAGGGTTTTTTAATCTTGTCCATTTTAACAGGGTCAAAACCCAATTGAATATGCCTTTCCTTAATAGACAATACAGGGCAGGGTCCTGCCTCAATGGCAGTTACGTCAATACGTCTGCCTCCTTCAGTATAAACTTGAGTCATTCCTATTTTTTTTCCCAATATTCCTATCATACTAGTTTGTTTCGTTTAACCCATTTAACTCGTTTTTAAATGGCAGGACGGGCTAAAAAGAATAAATTTACAAACAAATTATTTTATCTCAGCGTCCACACCTGCTGGTAGATTCAACTTTCTTAAGGCATCAATCGTCTTTGAAGTAGGTTCAAAGATGTCGATAAGGCGCTTATGCGTAAATAACCCGAACTGCTCTCGCGACTTCTTATCAATAACAGGAGAACGCAATACGGTATAAATCTCCTTTTTTGTAGGAAGGGGTATCGGCCCTGAAATCTTTGAGCCTGTGCGCCTTACCGTATCAACTATCTCCGTAACCGCCTGGTCTAAAAGACGATGGTCGTAAGCCCTAAGTTTTATACGTATCTTCTGCATATTTGTTTGGTTCGTTAATTCCGTCTAAGATTAACGGAGATTAAGCTATTATTTCAGTAACTACACCAGCGCCTACTGTATGACCGCCTTCGCGGATAGCAAAACGCGATTCTTTCTCCATAGCGATAGGCGTGATTAACTCTACCTCCAGGTTAACGTTATCTCCTGGCATAACCATTTCTACGCCCTGAGGCAGTTTAGCGGTTCCTGTAACATCCGTGGTGCGAAAATAGAACTGCGGCCGATAACCACTAAAGAAAGGTGTATGTCTGCCGCCTTCTTCTTTTGTTAATATATAAACCTGTGCCTTAAATTTGGTATGAGGCGTAATTGATTTGGGCGCAGCAATAACCATACCGCGCTCAATATCATTCTTTTCTATACCCCTTAAAAGCAGGCCAACGTTATCCCCTGCCTGGCCTTCATCAAGGACTTTCCTGAACATCTCTACACCTGTAACTACGGTCTTTCTTACCTCGGGTCTTAAACCCACGAGTTCCACCTCATCGTTTATCTTTACCTTACCGCGTTCAATCCTGCCTGTGCCAACAGTGCCTCTTCCTTCAATGCTAAAAACATCCTCTACAGCCATAAGCAAAGGTTTATCCAGTTCCCTGACTGGCATAGGTATAAAATCGTCTATAGCCTTCATCAATTCCAGAATCGGCTTGCAATCAGCGTGATTAGGATCGCCTGAAGAAGTGATAGCCTCCATTGCCTTTAATGCGCTGCCTCTAATGACTGGGGTTTTATCACCTGGAAAACCATACTTTGTAAGAAGTTCTCTTACTTCCATTTCTACCAAGTCAACTAATTCCTTGTCTGTAACAACGTCTATTTTATTCAAGAATACAACTATTGCAGGGACATTTACCTGCCTTGCAAGCAGTATATGCTCACGTGTCTGAGGCATAGGCCCATCAACAGCAGAAACTACAAGTATCGCGCCGTCCATCTGGGCTGCCCCGGTTATCATATTTTTAATGTAGTCTGCGTGTCCTGGACAGTCAATGTGAGCGTAATGGCGGTTATCTGTTTCATACTCAACGTGCGAAACAGAAATGGTAACTATCTTTGTCTGATCTCTAACTGTCCCGCCTTTAGCAATATCTGTGTATTCTCTTGGCTGTGCCTTTCCTAATTTTGCTAAAACATGCGTAATAGTAGAAGTCAACAATGTCTTACCATGGTCTATATGACCTATAGTCCCAATATTAACATGCGGCTTTGACCTCACAAACTTTTCTTTAGCCATTACTCCACCTCCTGATTTTTATCAAACCCTCCTTAAACTATCGGATGTAAAACCTGTAATTATTTTTTCTGCTATATGTGAAGGCACCTCAGCATAAAATGAGGGCTCCATTGTATAGGATGCGCGCCCCTGTGTTAAGGAACGCAATATAGTGGCGTAATCAAAAATCTCGGCTAATGGCACATTCGCCCTGATTGTCCGCAAATTCTGACGGACTGACAGGGATACAATTTTGGCGCGCCTGGAATTTAAATCTCCAATTACGCTACCCATATACTCCTCAGGAACAACAATCTCCATATCCATAATCGGCTCTAATAAAACAGGGTGGGCTTTTTTTAATCCATCGCTTAGGGCTATTGAGGCTGCCATTTTAAAGGCAAGTTCAGAAGAATCAACTTCATGAAATGAGCCGTCAACCAAGGTTACTTTAATATCAGTAACTGGATAACCGGCTAAAACCCCACTCTTTGCAGAATCCAAAATGCCCTGTTTTACCGAAGGAATAAATTCCTTAGGTATAGCCCCGCTTTTTATCTTATCCATAAACTCAATGCCTTTGCCAGGGATATCCTGAGGCTCAATCTCTATAACCACATGACCGTATTGACCGTGTCCACCAGTCTGTTGTATAAATTTTCCTGAAGTGTGTACCTTTTTGGTAATTGTCTCGCGGTATGCCACCTGCGGTTCTCCTATCCTTGCCTCTACGTTAAATTCCCTTAGTATACGATCAATTATAATATCAAGATGCAACTGCCCCATTCCGCAGATAATGGTCTGACCTGTTTCCTGATTATATGTTACCCTAAAAGATGGGTCCTCATCCTCTAATTTATGCAAGGCAAGACCAAGTTTCTCCTGGTCCTGTTTTGTTTTTGGCTCAATTGCCTCCTGTATTACAGGTTCAGGAAAACGCATTGCCTCCATTAAAATAGGGTTTTCTTCTTTACAAAGCGTATCTCCTGTCTTAGTCTCCTTAAGCCCTATAACAGCCGCTATATCTCCAGCGCTTACGCCTTCAATTATTTCCTGACGGTTTGCGTGCATCCGAACCATCTTGGTAACCTTTTCCTTTAGCCTTCTTGTAGCATTGTAAACATATGTACCAGTGTTAATTTTACCAGAATACATTCTAATATAACTAATCCTGCCCACATAAGGGTCTGTAGTAACCTTAAAGCATAATGCGCATAAAGGCGCCTTATCAGAAGCAGTTATCTCTTCATATTCTCCAGTCTTTGGATTAATGCCCTTTACAGAAGGCAAATCAGCAGGAGAAGGCAGATAATCGCAGATGGCATCAAGGAGTGGTTGAATTCCTCTGTTTTTTAAAGACGCCCCGCATAAAACAGGCACAAATTTATTTGCAATTGTAGATCTCCTGATTGCCTCTTTGATTTCTGTTGTGCTTATCTCTTTAGCATGAACAAAACAATCCATAATTTTATCATCAGCCTCTGCTAACCTTTCTATCATCTTCTCGCGGTATTTATTCACCTCGGGAAGCAAATCAGCAGGTATATCCTGAACCTGAAATTCTTTACCAAGGTCATCTTTGTATAGAAACATTTTTCTTTCAATCAAATCTATTATCCCGCATAAGTTGTCATTTTGTAAGTAAGGCAACTGAATTGCAGCGCAATTGGCTGCCAACTTTTTATGCATCTGGTTTATAACTTCAAAAAAGTTGCTGCCAGTCCTGTCCAGTTTATTAACGAAGGCTATCCTTGGGACTCCATATCTGTCAGCCTGACGCCAAACAGTTTCTGATTGCGGCTCTACAGCCCCCACGCCGCAAAAAATTACTATCGCGCCATCCAATACCTTTAATGACCTTTCAACCTCTACTGTAAAATCTACATGCCCCGGGGTATCTATGATGTTTATATTAATATCCCGCCACTGACAGGTAGTGCAGGCAGCAGTTATGGTAATGCCTCGCTCCTGCTCCTGGACCATCCAGTCCATAGTAGCGGTGCCCTCATCAACCTCACCAATTTTGTAGGTCTTACCTGTATAAAAAAGTATGCGCTCTGTAGTAGTGGTTTTACCTGCGTCAATATGCGCAATAATACCAATATTCCTAATTTTATCTAAACCTGATTTTTTCATACGACTTCATTCATCATCTTGTTTCTCACAAATGCCTTACCACCTGAAGTGTGCAAATGCCTTATTTGACTCTGCCATTTTGTGAGTATCATCTCTTTTCTTTATGGCTGAGCCTTCTCCTTTATAAGCAGATATAATCTCTTCTGCAAGTTTCTGCTCCATTGCCTTGCCTTTCTTATTCCTGGCAAAGTCCCTTATCCAACGTAGCGCTATAGATGTCCCCCTTTCCTGCCTGACCTCTACTGGGACCTGGTATGTCGCGCCTCCAACACGACGCGGCTTTACTTCAAGACGAGGCCTTGCGTTATCTATTGCCTTATAAAAAACCTTTAGCACATCTGGTTCATTAAGTTGCTGTCTTATAATATCAAATGCCTTATATAATATTTTCTCAGCAAGGGATTTTTTACCTTTTAACATCAGCATATTAATAAATTTACCAACCACCTTGCTATTAAATTTTGGGTCTGGTAATATTTTTCTCTCCTGGGCTCTTCTTCTTCTCATATGTTTTTCTTAGTTTATTATCTTACTTATCTATAAATTCCTGGCTTATTTTGGCCTTTTTGCCCCATACTTAGAGCGCGACTGCTTCCGTTGATTAACCCCGGCTGCATCAAGTGTCCCTCTTATTATATGATACCTTACACCTGGTAAATCTTTTACGCGTCCGCCCCTGACTAAAACAATGGAATGTTCCTGAAGATTGTGTCCTTCCCCTGGAATATAAGAAGTAACCTCAATGCCTGTAGTCAATCTCACCCTGGCAATCTTTCTTAAGGCGGAGTTGGGTTTTTTAGGTGTCATTGTGCGCACCTGAACGCACACGCCCCTTCTCTGCGGACATGCCTTTAAAGCCGGGGATTTTGTTTTTTTCTTTTTGGATATCCTGCCTAAACGAATGAGTTGTGCAATAGTTGGCATAATATTTCCTTTATCTATTCTTTAGTTAACGCATCCTTAAGCCGTCTGATTACCTTCTTCTGTGCCTGCAAGTTTTACGACCTCAATTTCACGGTGACCACGAAAACCGGTCCCTGCTGGGATTAGATGCCCAACAATCACGTTTTCTTTTAAGCCGCATAAACCGTCTTTCTTGCCAGAGGCAGAGGCATCTGTTAAAACGCGGGTTGTCTCCTGAAAACTCGCTGCGGAAATAAAACTTTCTGTGGTTAAAGAGGCCTTGGTAATACCTAACAACAATGGAGTTGCTAACGCAGGTTTGCCTCCTTTTTTAATTACCCTGGCATTTTCCGCTTGGAAGGTCCACTTATCTACCTGCTGGGTAACCAAAAAGTCAGTATCTCCTGGGTCTTCAATTCTTACCTTCTTTAGCATCTGCCTGATAATCAGTTCTATGTGTTTATCGTTTATATGCACGCCCTGTAGCCGATAAACCTCCTGGACCTCATTAACAAGATATTCCTGCAATACCTTATCCCCACATACCCTTAAAATATCCTGCAACACCACAGGCCCATCTGTTAACTGCTGTCCTGCTATCACCTTATCTCCCTTATATACATTTGGATGCTTTCCATGAGGAATTACATATTCCCTTTGCATCCCTGTTGGAGATTTAACTATAATGACGCGCTGGCCCTTTTTACTTTCTCCAAACTCAACAAAACCGTCTATCTCGCTGATTATTGCAGGGTCCTTAGGCCGCCTTGCCTCAAATAATTCTGCCACACGCGGAAGACCGCCTGTAATATCCCTGGTCTTACCCACTACGCGGGGGGTCTTTGCCAAGAGGTCTCCGGCGCTTACCCTCTGGTTGTCTTTGACTAAGATATGTGCCCCAACAGAGATAGGATATATCCCTAATACCTCATCTTTTTCATCTAAAATTATTATTTGCGGATGGTATTCCTGCTTATGTTCCACAACTACGCGTTCAGTCATCTTTGTAACAGGGTTTAATTCCTCTCTAACTGTTATGCCTTCCGTAAGGTCTTCGCATTTAACCCTTCCTGAAACTTCGGTAAGGATAGGAGATGTATATGGATCCCATCTGATAAAGGCAGAGCCCTTGTTTACTTCTCCTGAGTCAGCAACATTGATAAATGCGCCCTGCGGCACCGGATACCTTTCTAATTCCCTGCCCTGGTTATCGTTGATACTGATTGCGCCGTTACGGTTTAAAACTACAAACTCTTTTTCTTTTATAGCAGTCCTTAAATTGTGGTATTTAATTATGCCTTTATTTTTTGCCTTGATGAAAGATTGTTCTACAATCCTTGATGCTGTACCGCCTATATGAAATGTCCTCATAGTTAACTGCGTGCCTGGCTCTCCTATACTCTGCGCTGCTATTACACCTACTGCCTCGCCTATCTCTACGAGCCTTCCTGTGGCTAAATTTCTTCCATAACATTTACTGCAAACACCTTTAAGCGACTCACAGGTAAGGACTGAACGAATCCGTATTTTCTCAATCCCGAGTTTCTCAATCATCTCCGCTTTTTCTTCAGTAATTTCACTACCTTGCTCCACAATCACATTATCGGTAATAATATCTACTATATTATCCAGCGCAACCCTGCCAACAATGCGGTCTTTTAAACTAACAACTATTTCATCGCCTTCTATAATAGCAGATACGGTTATGCCATTAAGGGTACCACAGTCCTCTTCATTCACAATTACTTCCTGGGCGACATCTACAAGGCGTCTGGTAAGATAACCTGCATCTGCTGTTTTTAAGGCAGTATCTGCAAGGCCCTTACGCGCACCGTGCGTAGATATAAAATACTCAAGGACAGTTAGCCCTTCTCTAAAGTTGGCTGTTATTGGGCTTTCTATAATTTCACCGGAAGGCTTAGCCATAAGCCCGCGCATACCCGCCAACTGCCTTACCTGTAAACGCGAACCCCTTGCCCCTGAATCAGCCATCATAAATATAGGATTAAATGGGTCCATCTCTTTGAATAATAAATCAGAGACCCTGTCTGTGGCGTGCGTCCATATGTCAATAATTTTATTGTATCTCTCCCTATCTGTAATGATGCCCTTGCGATACTGCTCTTCAACCCTGGCAACCTCATCCCTGGCTTCTTTTAAAACATCTTCTTTTGCCTTTGGTATTTTTAAATCATCAATACCTATAGATATCCCGCCGTAGGTGGCAAATTCAAACCCCAATCTTTTTATGTCGTCAAGAAGTTGAATCGTGCGGCTATGCCCGAATCTCTTGTAACATTCAGTAACTATATCGCCCACGTTCTTTTTATTAAGTTCCTTGTTTACAAAACCGAACCCTTCAGGCAAAAGTTGGTTAAATATAATTCTGCCAACGGTTGTATCAATAATCCGCTTATCAGAGATTACCACCCTCTCTTCAAAATCAAAAATGTTATCTACCCTTAAACGAATTCTGGCGTGCAGGTCAATCTCTCCGTCGTAGTAAGCAATCAATGCCTCGTTGTCGCTGGAAAATATTTTATTCTCACCTTTTGCCCCTGGTTTTTCTTTTGATAGATAAGAAACCCCCAAAATAATATCCTGGGTGGGTGTCACTATAGGACGGCCATCAGCCGGAGAAAATATATTGTTTATGGAAAGCATAAGGATTTTTGCCTCAAGTTGCGACTCTAAGGACAAAGGCACATGCACAGCCATCTGGTCTCCGTCAAAATCTGCGTTAAAGGCGGTGCAAACTAATGGATGGATTTTTATGGATTTTCCTTCAATTAAAACCGGCTGAAATGCCTGAATCCCCAAGCGATGCAGTGTCGGGGCTCTGTTTAAAAGCACTGGGTGGTCGCGGATTACCTCATCCAGAATATCCCAAACCTCAATCTTTCCGCGTTCAACCATACGCCTGGCGCCTTTAATTGTATGCACAAACCCTTTTTCCCTGAGATTCTTTATAATAAACGGCTCAAACAGCTCAAGGGCCATTTGTTTAGGCAGGCCGCACTCATGGAGTTTTAATTCAGGACCTACCACAATTACTGAACGGCCTGAATAATCCACGCGTTTACCTAAAAGGTTTTGCCTGAATCTGCCTTGTTTGCCCTTAAGCATATCAGAAAGCGATTTTAAAGGCCGATTATTCGCGCCCATAACAGGCCTGCCATGACGGCCGTTATCTAATAAGGCATCCACAGCCTCCTGCAGCATGCGTTTTTCATTGCGCACTATAATCTCAGGGGCGTTAAGTTCAATGAGTTTCTTTAAGCGATTATTACGGTTTATAACCCTGCGATATAAATCATTTAAATCTGATGTGGCAAACCTGCCTCCGTCTAAAGGAACTAAGGGCCTTAAATCAGGCGGTATAACAGGCAAAACCTCCAGAATCATCCAGGAAGGCTTATTTCCTGACTTCTTAAAATCCTCAACAATCTTAAGGGCCTTTAATGACTTGCGATTAGAAAGTATATCTTTTGCCTTCTCTAAATCGCGGCGCAGTTTACGACAATAAAGTTCCAGGTTTACCTCATTTAATAAATCACCTATTGCCTCAGCCCCAATCTTAGCCTTAAAGTTAGAACCATATTTATTAAGCGCCTCCTGATATTTCTCTTCTGTCAAAAGTTCCTTCTTCTTTAAAGGGGTATTGCCAGGATCAACCACAACATACTCTTCGTAATAAATAACCTTTTCAAGGTCCCGAAGAGACATATCTAATAAAGCGGAGAGCCGTGAGGGGACTGCCTTAAAAAACCATATATGCGTCACTGGCGCTGCTAATTCAATATGGCCCATACGCTCGCGCCTTACAGAGGAGCGTTCTATCGTTACCCCACAGCGGTCGCAGGTAATCCCTTTAAATTTTATTCCTTTATATTTACCGCAGTTACACTCCCAGTCACGCACAGGCCCAAAAATCTTTTCGCAGAATAGACCGTCTTTTTCTGGCTTCAAGGTGCGGTAATTGATAGTTTCTGCCTTTTTTACCTCTCCCTTAGACCAGGATCTAATAACCTGGGGTGAAGCGAGTTTTATAGAAATACTATCAAATGCAATGAGCTCTTCCATTATTTTATCTTCTCCGTCCGAACATCTAAACCTAAACCCTGCAATTCCTTAATTAGCACATTGAACGACTCTGGAGTGCCGTGAGTCAATCTCTGTTCACCCTTAACAATTGCCTCGTATATGCGGGTTCTTCCGGAGACATCATCACTTTTTACAGTAAGCATCTCTTGCAATGTAAATGCAGCGCCATATGCCTCAAGCGCCCAGACCTCCATTTCGCCTAACCTCTGTCCGCCAAACTGGGCTTTACCTCCCAACGGCTGCTGCGTGACTAATGAATAAGGGCCAATTGAACGGGCATGAATTTTTTCATCAACAAGATGTATTAACTTCATCATATATATATATCCGACAGTTATCCTGTCCTTAAATGGCTCTCCGGTATAGCCATCATAAAGAGTAATCTTACCGTCCTCTGGAAGCCCTGCCTTCTTTAACATATCCTTGATTTCTTCTTCAGAGGCGCCGTCAAATACAGGGCTATCCGCATATATCCCTAATATCTTTGCAGCCCACCCTAAATGGGTCTCCAGAATTTGACCAACATTCATACGAGAAGGCACACCCAAAGGATTCAAGATAACATCCACAGGGGTACCGTCAGGCATATAAGGCATATCCTCCTCTGGCAATATCCTGGCAACAACGCCTTTATTGCCATGCCTGCCAGCTAATTTATCACCCTCTGCGAGTTTACGTTTGGTTGCAATATAGACTACAACCCTCTTTAATACGCCAGGAGGCAATTCATCTCCACGCCTTACCTTTTCAATCTCCTCCTGTTGCTCTGCAAGCAACTCCTGTATCTGTTCATCAAAAGAACCTGCGAGAATTTTGGCTTCTTCGTTATCGCTAAAATCCATCTTTTCTATCTTTACATTATCCACACCCAAAAGTTGGGATAGACGCGCTATTTTTTCATTCTGTATAAATTCTATTTCCTGCTTATAATACGCCTTCAGTTGCCGAATTTTCGCTAATTCCTTGGACTTCTCTTCTTTAGACCTGCGGCCCCTGTCTTTACGCTGAAAGAGATGTACGTCTACAACAACCCCTTCTACTCCAGGGGGAACAATTAAAGATGTATCTCGCACATCAGAAGCCTTTTCTCCAAATATTGCACGCAGTAGCCTCTCTTCAGGAGAAAGTTCAGACTCTGTCTTTGGGGTAACCTTGCCCACAAGAATGTCGCCAGGCGCTACTTCAGCGCCAATACGAATTATACCTGTCTCATCTAAGTTTTTAAGCGCATCCTCGCTTACATTTGGTATGTCGCGGGTAATCTCTTCATTCCCCAAGCGGGTCTCTGTTGCCTCTGTTTCAAACTCCTCAATATGTATAGAGGTAAGGGTGTCTTCTTTTACAATCTTATCGCTGACAATAATAGCGTCTTCAAAGTTATATCCCCGCCAGGGCATAAATGCGCAAAGCAAATTTCTCCCCAACGCCAACTCTCCATTCTTTGTGCTCATCCCGTCTGCTATAACCTCATCCTTTTCCACGTATTGGCCTGGTTTAACCAGCGGTCTTTGATTTAAACATGTGTCGGCATTAGTCCTTAAGAATTTCTTCAGATGATAAATATCCTTGCCTATTGTGATAGACTGGGCATCCACACTAGTAACCTTGCCAGATTCCTTTGCCACTACTACTGTGCCTGAATCCCGTGCTACCTTGGCCTCCATTTGAGTCCCTACAAGGGGCGCCTCAGTAATCATCAAAGGCACTGCCTGCCTCTGCATATTTGAGCCCATAAGGGCGCGGTTTGCGTCATCATGCTCTAAGAATGGAATTAAGGATGCGGCTACAGAAACAAGTTGCTTAGGAGATACATCCATAAATTCAACCTGCTTTCCAGAAACCTTTGGAAAATCTCCTTTATAACGGCAGGAAACCTCGCGCACCTGAAAATAACCTTCATTATCAAGAGGGACGTTCGCCTGGGCAATAACCTTATCCTCTTCTATATCAGCAGTGAGGTATTCTATCTTACGCGTGACTTTGCCATCTTCAACTTTTCTATATGGCGTTTCAAGAAGCCCTAAGGAATTAACCCTGGCATATGTGCTTAAAGAAGCGATTAAACCAATATTTGGACCTTCAGGGGTTTCAATAGGACAAATCCTGCCATAATGCGAAGAGTGTATGTCCCTTACCTCAAAACCCGCGCGCTCCCGCGACAAGCCTCCTGGCCCCAATGCACTTAACCTTCTCTTATGGGTCATTTCAGCCAGTGGGTTAACCTGGTCCATAAATTGAGAAAGTTGGCTTCTTCCGAAGAAATCCCGTATTTGATTGGATAATAATTTAGAATTTATAAGATAATGGACGCTTAGGTTATCAATATCACCAAGTATGCTTAATCTCTCTCTTATAGAACGCTCCAGACGCGCTAAACCTATCCTAAATTGATTCTGCACCAACTCACCCACTGTTTTAATGCGCCTGTTGCCTAAATGGTCTATATCGTCAATTTTTCCCTCACCGTTATTTAATCTTATCAGATACTCAATGACTTTTATGACCGTGGATGAATCCAAAATCCTCTTTTCTAAAGACACATCCATACCTAATTTTCTATTCAGTATGAACCTGCCTACCCTTTCCAAATCGTATCTGGCAGGGTCAAAAAATAATCTATAGAATAATGCCTCTGCCGCTTCTTTGGTAACAGGTTCATTAGGCCTCATCTTCCGATAAAAATCAAGATATGCCTCTTCTTTGCTCTTGGTATAATCTTTTTTAAGGGTATTGGAGATTTCAGCATACTCCTTGCCAAATGCCGCAATAATATCTTGATCCGTTGAAAAACCAAGTATTCTTAATATTTGAGTTGCTGGAAAATTCCGACGCCTGTCTACATAGGCAAGTATAGTTTCTGAAAGGTCGTATTTAAACTCAAGCCATGCCCCCCTATAAGGTATAATACGTCCATAAAATATCTTCTTGCCAGTGGGGTGCTCTTCTTCTTCAAAAGACACACCAGGAGAACGCTGTAACTGACTGACCACAACGCGTTCGTCGCCATTAATTATAAAAGTGCCTGTTTCAATCATTAAAGGTATCTCGCCTAAATAAGCATCCTGCTCTTTGGTTTCATGAGGCGTTATCAATCTGAATTTTACTTTTAAAGGCGCTGCATAAGTTAATGCCCGTCTTTTGCATTCAGAGACATCGTATTTTGATTTACCTAAGGAGTAACTGATAAACTCTAATTTTACAGAAGATGCTGTATCCTCAATTGGAAAAATCTCTTCAAACACCTCTTGCAGGCCTATGGATTTACGCTGATCAGCAGGCACATCCATCTGAAGAAAATCCCTGTAAGACTTGCACTGCACCTCTAAGAGATGAGGCATATCATAGACTTCTTTAAGTTTGGCGAAATTTTTACGTTTATTCATATTTAATTAGCCTACAAATTACGAAAACGCCTACTTTAATTCCACGGTAGCGCCAGCAGCCTCAAGTTTCTTTTTCATCTCCTCGGCTTCCTCTTTAGGTACCCCTTCTTTTATGGGTTTAGGCGCTGCGTCAACCAAATCCTTAGCCTCTTTTAATCCTAAGTTTGTCATAGCCCTTACCTCTTTTATTACGGCTATTTTATTCTGGCCGGCGCTAGATAAAACAACTGTAAATGTGCTCTTTTCCTCCTGGGCAGGCTGAGCCCCGCCACCTGTAGAACCTGCTGCAGGCGCCATTGGGGCAGCCATCATCGGCATATTTGCCTTAACATCAAACTTCTCTTCAAGGGCCTTGACTAAATCCGAAAGTTCCAGCACAGACATACTCTCTATTGACTTGATTATCTCTTCCAACTTTTCGCTTGCCATATCATATCCTCCCTTTTTAACTTTTGGTTTCTTTTTTCTGTCTTATCTGGTCTAAACAAATAACAAATTTTTTTATTGTATTATTTAAAACGAAAACGAGTGAAGTAATAGGCGATTTTAAAAGCATTACTGCCTGAGCCCTCAAAATATCCTTGCCAGGTAATCTAGCCAACTCCTCAATATCTTTTTTATCAAGTATACGCTCCTTAACAAATCCGCCGCTTAACCTTAGCCTTTCGTGGTCTTTCAAGAAATTACATAATACCTTGGATGCCTCAACAGGCTCATCATTTACGAATACCAAACCGCAAGGCCCATCTATGCCTTTGACTATAGATTCTAACCCCGAACTAATGAAGGCGCGCCTGGCAACGCTATTTTTTACAACAAAAAGATTTGCGCGTTGGCTCTTTAAAGACTGCCTAAGGGCTGTTAAATCAGGGCTGGATAAACCTGAATAACCCACCACAAATACGGCGTTTGCATTTTTTAAGTTATTCCTTATGTGGTTTTCAGATGCTTCCTTAAATAATAGGCCTATTTTCTTCACGCCTTTGTTCCTTCTTGTTACCCTGCCAAACCTTTTTTATTTCAAGGAATGACGGGGTTCATATGGCTAACTTAAAACCGGGATTCATCGTAGATGAAATAAATAAACTTTTGATAAACTTGCCCTTAACCGAAGTTGGCTTGGCTTCATTTAATGCCTCTATTACGCGGGAGGCATTATCATAAAGTTTGTCTTCTTCAAAAGAGACCTTGCCTACTGAAAGATGGACACCGCTTTGTTTATCAACGCGGAACTCAACCTTGCCTCTTTTTACATCCGATATTGCCTTGGCAATATCATTAGTCACTGTCCCGGTTTTAGGGCTGGGCATTAAGCCTCTCGGACCAAGGACCTTTCCTAATTTGCTTAACTCTTTCATCATCTCTGGCGTAGCTATGGCGCAGTCAAAATCCAAAAATCCACCAGCCACCTTTTCTACCAAATCTAATCCTCCCACATAATCCGCCCCTGCGTCTTTAGCAACCTTCTCGTGTTCCCCTTTACAAAAAACAGCCACCCTGACCTTCTTTCCTGTACCATGAGGAAGGACAACTGTGCCTCTTACCATCTGGTCGGATTTCTTTGGATCAACGTTAAGATTAAAATGTAAATCCACTGATGCGTCAAAACCAGGCTGGGCCATCTTTTTTATGGCTGATATGGCCTCCCTTAGCTGATAAACCCTATTTTTATCAGTTATCTTGCTTGATTCTTTATATCTCTTGCTACGCCTTTTCATCTAATAATATATGATATGTCTATTTTTGAGTATTTTCTATGGCAATACCCATACTACGGGCAGTCCCAGAGATAATCTTAATTGCCTCTGCCAAATCAGAGGTATTTAAATCCTTCATCTTTAATTTGGCTATTTCCTCAATCTGCTTTGGAGTTACTGTCCCTATTACCTCTTTTCCGGCTGTGCCGCTTGCCTTTGCTAAATTCGCAGCGCGCTTAAGAAGAACTGATGAAGGCGGACTTTTAATAATAAACGTAAAACTTTTATCTTCATAAACGCTTATCACCACGGGTAGAATCAAACCATCCTTGCCTTTAGTCTGGTCATTAAACTGTTTGCAGAACTGCATAATATTCACGCCATGCTGACCTAATGCCGGGCCTACTGGCGGAGCAGGATTTGCCTGACCTGCAGGGACATGTAATTTAATCTGGGCTATTACTTTCTTGGGCATCTTATTTTAAATTTTTAACCAGTATGATAACTAAATCTTTTCTACCTGCCAATATTCAAGTTCCACAGGAGTTGACCTGCCAAAGATAGAGACGCTAACCTTTAGTTTGCCTTTCTCGGGATGCACCTCTTCAATAGTGCCGTTAAAATTTAAGAACGGTCCATCTATCACTCTGACCTGCTCACCCTTTTCAAAGACAATTTTAGGGCTGGGTTTAGCCTGGGTCTCTTCTGTCCTCTTTAAAATATTGTCTATTTCTGACTGCGGTAGAGGCATAGGTTTTTTACCAAGGCCTATAAAACCTGTTACGCCAGGAGTAGTTTTAATAAGCAGGTGGGTCTGTTCGCTTAATTCCATCTGGACAAGTATATAACCAGGGAAAAACTTTCTCTGCGATACCCTACGTTTGCCAGAACGTATCTCTGAAACCTGCTCAGTTGGTATAACTACCTTGGTAATCACATCCCCTAAGCCGTATGAGGCAATTCTGTTTTCCAGCAATGCCTTGACTTTATCTTCCGCGCCTGTCTGTGTATGCACAACGTACCAGTTCATAATTTAAATACCACATTTAATATCTTGGAGAGAAAAATATCAATGGCAAATATAAATAAGGCCATAATCGCAGTCACCACAATAACCACAAATGTTGAACCCAAAACCTCCTCCCTGGTTGACCAGGCGACTTTAGCCAATTCTGCCTTTACCTCTTTAAAGAAATTTATTGTTTTTGTAAATATGTTCATATTGTTCTGCCGCTTCACTAACTCCGCGGCGTGCTAAACGGCGCTCCTTAAGGTTCGACTTACACAGGAGCGGCAGGAGTCGAACCTGTCGCTCGCCTATTATATATAAATATCCTGGCTCGCTCCCCATAGGGGCTTTGCCCCTCTGGCGCTCCCCGCAATAATGCGTGGCGGGT
>Ga0272448_1002412_pt1 | contig 23417 bp, 21 predicted proteins | sample YNPCB0191_FD_202220 | JGI IMG/M metagenome (GOLD analysis project Ga0272448, IMG submission 202220) | Hot spring sediment microbial communities from Yellowstone National Park, WY, United States - YNP-CB-019-1 | ecosystem: Environmental > Aquatic > Thermal springs > Hot (42-90C) > Sediment... | reverse complement strand
ACAAAAGAACAGCTTCTTGAAGTTAGAGAAAAACTAATGGAAAAGTACAGGTATGTATTCGACAGAATACTTGATTTGGAGTGGAGAATGGCAAGGGTAACTCCTTTTTACTTGCAGCAGGCGGGCGTAACTGCGAGCGAGGAAGATGAAATAAAGGGAACGATAGATTTTGAGGCATATTTGCCTTATAAGGGAGATAGAAGCAAGGAATGGCTTGAAATCCAGAATATTTCAATAGTTGGGGAAAAATATGTAAAAGCATTCAATATAAAAGCACAGAAAAGTGAGCTATGGAGTGGTTGCTCTGGCATTGGCCTTGAAAGATGGACAGTCGCATTTCTTGCCCAAAAAGGAATTGATGCAGAAAAATGGCCAAATAGATTTAGAAAATATCTTCCAAATTTGCCAGAAATGCCAAAGTTTCTTTAGTTTAATTAAAATTTAACTGAATTAAATTTTTATTTAAAAAAATTATTTTATTTTCTGCATTTATATTTTTTCAATGCTAGAGATCAAAGATACCAAAAGGAAAGTAGATGGTGTATTAAAAAATTATTTACCAGAAAAAATATTAATTCCTCCAGAAAGAGCAGTTTATGAACCACAGAGTATGTATGATATCCCCAAAGAGAAGGCTGACGATTATAGATTTAATGCAATAAAATATGTTTTTAAGCATCATTATGAAAATAACAGATTTTATAGAAGCCTTTGCAAGGAAAAAAATGTAACTCCAGATGATATAAAAATTATTGAAGATTTTAAAAAGATACCCTTAATCACTCATAGATTCTTCAAGGATTACCCTAATGGAAGAGAATTTGCAATATGGCTCGCAAATTTAATGTCAGGCGAGGTGCCGAAAGTAGTTATAAGGGGTAAAAATCCTTCATATGATGATGTAATCGAAGCATTTCAGCAGGCGGGCGTGACAGTTTGCTACAGCAGTGGAACAACAGGAAAATTCACATTTATTCCGAGAGATGAAAAAACATATAGGATGGGGCAATATGCAATTGCAAGATGCGCTACAGAGATGCTAAGCAGCTGGTATGAATATGATGCAAGTGCTTATCTATTGTTCCCCAATCCAAAGAAAACAAATATTTATGTCGGAAAGGTAACAAATGTGCTTTTTGATTTAATTAAGGATGTTAGGGTTGCAATAGATAGAAAAATAACAACAGATTTACTTCGCATCTCAATGGGTGTTGCCTTTAATTTCAAGGAAAAAATGATGAGCAAAATGGCAAGAGTTGCAACAAAAAAGATGAACGAAAAAATGGTCGAAGACATAATTTCTTGGGCTGAAGAAAAAAATAAGGAAAAAGCAAAGATTGGCTTTGTCGGCGCCCCGTTTATTCTTCACATGGTGATGGAAGAAATGATCGAAAGAGGCGAGGGTTTTGATTTCGGGGAAAATGGAGCAGTTCTCACTGGAGGTGGATGGAAAATATATGAAGATAAGAGGATGCCGGTTAAGGATTTCAGGGAAAGAGTTGAGAGACTTTTTGGCATACCCCCAGGAAACTGCATTGATTTATATGGAATGGTTGAGGCAAATGCATTCATGGTTCACTGTCCTGAAGCCCATTATTTGCATATCCCCAATACCTATATTCATCCAATGGTTTTAGATGAAAATGGTGAGGAAGTAGGATATGGTGAGGAGGGAAGATTTGCATTTCTTGATGGGCTGGCATTAAGCTATCCCGGCTTCATGGTAACTGGTGATAAAGTTAAAATACATGAAACATGCCCAGCATGCGGTAGAAGTTCTCCCGTGCTTGAGCCAGAAATAGAAAGGATAAAGGGAGAGGAAATAAGAGGATGTGCTGAAGAAATGAGAAAATTGATGCTTGAGTAATATGTTAAGCTGGATAGAAAAAGGCTACATAATGCCATGGAGAATGTTCAAAAATGTAGTTCGCACGATGCCGGCTCTTGCGATAACAATGGCAAAACATCCACGCCTTGTAATACAGCAGCATAAGGGAGAAAAAGTCAGTTGGTTTAAAAACAAGCCAAATTATGAGATACCAGAATATAGTGAAGGAATGAAATTCTGCAAATCAAATGAAAGATATCTCCGCCCCACTCATTTTTGTAACAGCCGTGCAAAAGAAATAATTGCAATGGCAAACGAACTCGGAGCTTTTCAAAAAGATGATTGGGAATATGCGGAAAGCGTGTTCAATTTTGTAAAAAGGAATATAAAACTCAGCTTTGTTCCAATGACAGATGTTGTTGAAACACTTAAAAATGGCTGTGGTACATGCGTTCATCAGCTCTCGCTTTTCGCCGCCTTGTGCAGGGCGGGCGGGCTGAGGGCGAGATACCATTTATATACGCTTGCGCTGATAGAGCCGATGTATAAAGCGATGGTTGAAGTTTCGCCAATTGTTAAGGGGTGGTATGATGCTTTTGGAACTTTTATGCTTCATGGAACTGCACAGGTTATGATTGATGGAAAATGGGTTGTTGCAGACCCAACATTTACTCCAGAAGATGAGGCAGCGATGGAAATTCCTCTTGCAAAGCTTGGAGATGAGCCGACCGGGATATGGAACTATCCAGTAAAGGATACGGAAGTTTATTTAGAGGGCTTACCTTATGGAGTAGGCATTGGCTGGGATTTCTTTGTTAAGGTTCTTGGTCCGAAGGAAGCACAGAAGGTAAATGAGAGCTTGGAAAGGGAAAGGAAAAGAGGGGAAAAGATATTAAAAGAGATGGGAGAAGAAGAATATGATAGAATTACAAGGGAAAAATATAAAGCAAAAATACCAAAGATAACACTTGAAAAATGTCCAAATATAATGTTTAAATGAAATTCTTATGCGATGAGATGCTCGGAAGGCTTGCGAAATGGCTGCGTGTAATGGGTTACGATGTTTTATATTTAAAAAATGTTGAGGACGAAAAAATAGTTGAAAATGCAATAAAAGAAGATAGAATTCTGCTTACAAGAGATAAAAAACTTGCAAAAAAATTCAAAAATTCTCTTTATATAGAGGAGAAAGATTTGGATAGCCAGATAGGGGAAGTAGTTGAGGCATTTAAAATAGCTAAAAATGAAGAAAATTTTCTTTCTAGATGTATAATCTGCAATGTAGAAATAGAAGAAATCGAAAAGGAAAAGATAAAGGGAAAAGTTCCAGAAAATGTTTTTGAAAATTTTGAAGAATTCTGGATATGCAAGAAATGCGGGCGCATCTACTGGGCGGGCACACACTGGAAAAATATGAAGGAAAAGATGGAGAAAATTCATTGAGATATTTTTTGCATCCTTTCATTTGAAAAACTTAAATTAAGTTTTTTGTTTCATGTTATGATTCAAAATTTTAATCCAGTAATGCAGGCATTTATTGCGGCTTGCTTCACATGGAGCTTGACCGCACTTGGGGCATCGATTGTTTTTGTTATAAAGGAAATGAATAGAAAATTAATAAAAAGTATGCTTGGATTTGCTGCGGGTGTAATGATTTCCGCAAGCTTTTGGTCATTGCTTGCACCTTCTGTTGAAATGATGGAAGGAAAAAATTTTCCATGGCTTCCTGCTTTATCTGGTTTCCTGATCGGTAGCATATTTCTCTTGGCTATTGATAGAATTCTTCCTCATCTTCATCTGGGTTTGGAGATAGATGAGGCAGAGGGTATAAAAACAGGCTGGAATAAAACAACATTGCTTATTCTTGCAATAACCCTACATAATATTCCCGAGGGGCTTGCAATTGGTGTTGCTTTTGGAGCAATTTCGCAGGGAGCACCTTTTTCAGGAGCAGTTGCTTTAGCAATTGGCATTGGCTTGCAGAATTTTCCAGAAGGAATGGCAGTTTCTATGCCATTGAAAGGAGAGGGATTTTCTTCTTTTAGAAGTTTCTGGTACGGACAGCTTTCCGCAGTTGTTGAGCCAGTTTTTGCAGTTTTGGGGGCATTTGCAGTTTTTATTTTCAAACCAATTCTCCCCTATGCACTTGCTTTTGCTGCGGGAGCAATGATTTTTGTTGTTATTGAAGAAATTATTCCAGAATCGCAGAGAGACGGAAGTGCTGATATTCCTACAATTTCTGCTCTGCTTGGATTTGCTATCATGATGTTCCTGGATGTTGCATTTGGCTGAAATCACTCACTCCATCCTACATTTCCTTCCCATTCATGTGTCTCATTTAATGAAGGCCAGTAAAATTTTATTTGCGCAAAATAACTTTTTCCAAATTCGGGAGCAACATAACTGGGATAAAAACTCCTTGCAATAAATTCCTTAAGAATGGCTGTTTTTACCTCGCTTCCTTCCTGATATAATGGCTCAACAATTGATGGCCCGTTTTCAATTGGTCCTATTCCCATTTCAAGCCCTTCCTGCGGAGGAAAATATATGTCGCAGCGGGGCGCCCCCTTCTCCTTGCCAACCCATTTTACTTTCATGTTAAGAAGGACTGTGCTATAATCTTCTGTTTCGCTGAAAAATATGCTCAGTACTTCAAATTCCCCTGACGTTTCTTTTTCCGTTTCTTTTTCACTTTTTAAACATCCCACAAGTAATGCAAGGAAGATAAATAGGCATATGATTTTTTTCATGGATTTAAATAAATCAAACTATTAAACTTTTACTCATTTCTTCTGGCTTTTCTAAACCCATTATTTCAAGAATTGTTGGTGCTATATTTCCAAGAACCCCTTCCCTTAATTTTAAATCCATTCCAGCAACAATAAATGGAACAGGATTTTTTGTATGTGATGTTTTGACTTCATTTCCATTGAACATTTCTTCAGCATTTCCATGGTCAGCTGTAATTGTTGCAATTCCTTTTTTCCTCAGCACCGCATCAACTATTTTTCCAATGCATTCATCTACTGTTTCAATTGCCCTTAATGTTGCCTGCCAGCAGCCAGTATGGCCTACCATATCTGGATTTGCATAATTTATTACAATAAAATCATATTTTTTTTCTATGCTCTTTAATGCAGCTTCAGTTATTCCATAAGCACTCATCTCTGGTTTCATGTCATATGTTGCAACTTTTGGGGAAGGAATTAGTATTCTTTCCTCTCCTTTGAATGGCTTTTCCCTTCCTCCATTAAAAAAATAGGTTACATGGGCATATTTTTCTGTTTCTGCAATCCTGATTTGCTTTAACCCATTTAAAGAAATTATCTCACCCAATGTATTTTTTATATTTTCTGTTTCAAAAGCAAAAGGAACAGCAAAAGATGCATCGTATCTTGTGAGGGTTACAAAATGAACTTTTAATGGCACGCGCGGAAATGCATTAAAATCATCTTTTGTAAAAACTTCAGTTAGTTGCCTAGCCCTGTCAGCACGAAAATTAAAGAAGATTACAACATCTCCATTTTTTATTCTTCCATTTTCATCTATTACCGTTGGGTTCACAAACTCATCTGTTTCTCCCTGCATATATGCTATTCTTATTCCTTCTTCAGCATCTTTTGCTTTTCTTCTCCTCCCCTTAACAAGCATGTCATATGCCTTTTTTATTCTATCCCATCTCTTGTCACGGTCCATTGCAAAATATCTGCCAATTAAGCTTGCTATCTTGCCAACTCCAATTTCACTTATCTTATCTTCCAATTGCTTTATATAACTCATTGCACTTTTTGGAGGTGTATCTCTACCATCAAGAAAACAGTGAATATATACTTCCTTTACTTGCTTTATTTTTGCCATCTCAAGGAGGGCATATAAATGCTCCATCATCGAATGCACTCCCCCATCCCCTATCAAACCAAGCAAATGAAGCTTGCTTTCTTTCGCTTTTTCCATTGCCTCATTCAAAACCTTATTTTCAAAAAAACTTCCATCTTCAATTGCCCTTAAAATTTTAAGTGACTCTTGCTCAACTACCCTCCCCGCTCCTATATTTATATGCCCCACTTCAGAATTACCAGCAAGCCAAGATGGCAAACCAACGCTTTCACCACTTGCTCCAAGCAATGTTTTAGAAAAATTTTTCCAATATCTGGCAAAATTTGGCTTTCTTGCATAATAAATTGCATTACCTATTTTTCTGTTGCTATGACCCCATCCATCAAGTATGGCAAGCAAAATCATTCTTTTCTTTATACTTTACATAAATAAAAATTTTGGGAGGGCCCGGGCCGGGATTTGAACCCGGGTCAAGGGATCCACAGTCCCTTATGTTACCGCTACACCACCCAGGCCACAAATGTAAAAAATTATTTATTAATAATTTTTTGCTTCCATATTGTAAAATGCTGTTTAGGAAGAAAATCAAAATCTTTTTCAAGTAAATAGTTACTTTCTTCCATTTCTTTAATAATTATCTCCTTTGCAACATAGTGGCTATGAAAAGGAGAAAATCTTTTCTTTTTATATTCAATTATTATAACCTTACCATCTTTCTTGAGAAATTTTTTTAATTTTTTAAAATATTCAACCCTGTTACCAATATGATGTGTTACATTCCTCATAAATATAAAATCCAAGAGTTCCGGCAAGTTCAATTTTTTTCCATCATAAAAAACCGTGACCAAATTGCTCAACCCTTTTTCTTCTGCTGCTTTCTTAACAAACCCCAAAAATTCAGGATTTACATCAACCGCATAAACCCTTCCTTCCCCGACCAATTCAGCAAACCTCAAAGCGAAATAGCCGCCGCCAGCGCCAATATCGGCAATATTTTGCCCCTTTTTAAGCCCTATTGCTTTTATAATTTCATCTGCTCTGCTTTTTTTGTCTGATACTTTTCGGTTAAAAATTATCGCTCTTGATTCTTCTTTCATTTTAATAAAAACAAATTATTGAATTTTAATTTTTCGAGCCCCTTTTCATAAAAGATTTTTACTGAGAAAGATTTCAAAGCCATATAATCTGCAAAAATAGATGAGAAACTGCAACCGCAACCAATGTAAATGGCAGGCTTATTTTTAGATATTCCTTCAGTTTTATTTTATACCCATTTTTTTCAAGAATCCCGCACGCAAACACATTTGCAGTCGCTCCAACTGGCGTGATGTTGCCTCCTATACCTGTTCCTATAAGCATACCAAAGAGAAGAGGATATGGAGAAATGTTCAAAACGCTCGCTATCTGCCTGCATACTGGTATCATAATTATTGTATAAGGCACATTATCAACAAAAGAAGAAATTGCTACTGAGAGCCAGATGATAATTGCAACCATTAAACTCGAGCTTTTTATTCCAATTTTTCCAAACCAGTTTGAAAAATCACCCAGCAAACCAGTCAGTTCAAGAGATGAAACAACAACAAATATGCCTGTTATGAAAAAGAAAGAATTCCAGTCAAATTCAGAAATCATTTTCTTCAAATTTTTTCTTCCAAAAACAAGGGAAATTATGCCAACCGCAAAGCCAACAATTCCAACCCTTATTCCAAAATAGGGACATATTGCAAGTGCTAAAACACCAGCAACAAAAATAATTGATGGAATATAATCAACTCTTATTTTTTCATCTTCCATTTCAAAAGATTTATTCATTTTTCTGAAAATTAATAGAAGGGAAAGTAAGGCAGAGATAACCCCGAAAACAGATAATGCTCCAATACTTATTTTATTTAAAAACCAGTAAAAATCAAAAAATTTCATTCCAGTTTCTATAGCAAGAATAAGTGACGGCGGGTCCGCAACCATTGTAATAGTTGTTGCAACATTTGAACTTATGGCAATTGGAATAATATAGTAGGAAAGATTTGATTTAAGCCTTTTTGCAACTTCTATTGCAACAGGAGCCATAATAAGAACAACACCAACATTTTCCATGAAGGAGGAAATAAAAGCTGTGATTGCACATAGAATAAAAATAACATATTTTTCTTTTTTAAATTTTTTTATAACCCTATGTGCAATAAGGGAAGCCATCCCGCTCTCGAGAAAAATATATGAAACCATCATGAAACCCCAGTAAATTGCCAGAACATCCCATTTTATTGCTTCAAAAAGAGCATATTTTGCGGGCACAATACCAAGCAAAATAAGGAATAAAGCAGAAGCAATTGCAGAATAAACTATTTTTATTTTTCTTGAAATTGCAATTGAATAACATATGACAAATACTACCAATGCTATTATCTTTTCATCCATTCAAGAGGTATTTATTATTCATATATAATTTTGTTGAAAACTCTTAACTGTTTATGTCATAAAATTTAAGTATTCTTTACATATTCACCCGATATGAAAGAGATATCAAAAGAAATAATATATCCTCCAGAAGATTTCGTTAAAAAAGCATGGATAAAAGATAAAAAAGTTTATGAAGAAGGAGAAAACTATATTGAATTCTGGGCAAAAAGAGCGGAAGAAATGGTTTACTGGCATAAAAAATGGGATAAAGTAATGGAAGCAAATCCTCCTTATTATAGATGGTTTATAAATGGAAAATTAAATGTTTCATATAATTGTCTTGATAGATGGCTGAAAACTAAGGGGAACAAAATTGCATACATATGGGAAGGAGAAATGGGCGATGTTAAAAAAATAACATATAGGGAATTGTATCATGAAGTTTGCAGGTTTGCAAATGCGTTAAAAAGCATAGGGGTTAAAAAAGGAGATGTTGTAACAATATATCTTCCAATGATTCTTGAATTGCCAATAGCGATGCTTGCCTGCGCCAGGATAGGGGCGCCGCACTCGGTTGTTTTTGCTGGATTTAGCAGTGAGGCACTTAAAGACAGGATGGAGGATGCTGGTTCAAAATATCTGATAACATGTGATGGGTATTATAGGAGAGGAAAATTGATTAATCATAAGGAGAAGGCGGATGAGGGAATTAAAAATCTTGATGTTAAAAAAGTAGTTGTTGTAAGAAGATTGGAGCAGGATGTTCATATGGAAAAAGGAAGGGATTTATGGTGGGATGAAGCTGTTAAAAATATGAAAAATGAATGTGAGCCCGAAATAATGGATGCATGCGATTTACTCTTTTTAATGTATACATCTGGAACAACTGGAAAGCCGAAGGGAGTTATGCATAGCACTGGTGGTTATCTTGTAGGAGTTACAACAACAATGAAATGGGTTTTTGATATTAAGGATAATGATATTTTCTGGTGCACAGCAGATATTGGATGGATTACAGGGCATAGTTATATTGTTTATGCTCCTCTTGCAACAGGAATAACAAGTATAATATATGAAGGAGCACCTGATTATCCAACACCAGGCAGATGGTGGGAAATAATAGAAAAATATAAGGTTACAGTATTTTATACTGCTCCAACTGCAATAAGAATGGCAATGAAATGGGGTGAGAAATGGCCAGATGGGCACAATTTGAGCAGTCTGCGCCTTCTTGGCTCTGTTGGAGAGCCAATAAATCCCGAAGCTTGGCTCTGGTATTACAATGTAATTGGTAAAAGGAAATGTCCTATTGTTGATACTTGGTGGATGACTGAAACAGGCATGCATCTAATAACCCCACTGCCAGGCATAACAAATCTAAAGCCAGGATCTGCAACATTTCCTTTCCCAGGGGTTAAAGCAGAGGTAAGAGATGAAAATGGAGTGTGTCCTGTCGGGCAGAAAGGAGAGCTTGTTATAACAAGACCGTGGCCATCAATGCTTCTCGGATTGTATAAAGCAGATGATAAATACATCGAGGAATACTGGAGTAAATATGGTTATGACAAATTTTATACAGGGGATGGTGCTGTGATAGATGAAGATGGATATTTCTGGCTTCTTGGGAGAATTGGAGATATTCTAAATGTTGCGGGTCATCGCCTTGGAACTGCTGAAGTGGAAAGTGCTTTAATAACCCACCCAGCGGTTGCGGAAACTGCTGTTGTTGGAATATCTCATGAAATAAAGGGACAGGCTCCTCTTGCTTATGTTGTACTTAGGGAAGGATTTAAGCCAAGTGAGGAGTTGAAAAAAGAATTGATAAAGCAAGTTGATAAAGTAATTGGACCCACTGCAAGACCAGAGGATATAATATTTGTTGATGACTTGCCAAAGACAAGGAGCGGGAAAATAATGAGAAGACTATTAAAACAAATTGCAAACAATGAAATGCTCGGTGATGTAACAACACTGAGAAATCCTGAAATTGTAAAGCATATAAAGGAAGCTTTTGAAAAGCGAAAAGTTTAGAAATATGAAACGCATATATATGTGGTAAAATGGATAACATTTCGATTACAATAGTAGCTATGTTATTATTCCTTTTTGCATGGTTGGGAGCGATGATTATAACAACAAAGCCGAAGGAGGAGGAACAAAAAGAGGAAAAGGTTGAGATGGTTGAGGAAAAAAGTGAGATAGATATTTATAAGAAGAGAATTGAAGAACTTGAAGAAAAAATAAAAAAGATTGAAGAGGAGAAACCAGCAAATGAAAAATTGCTTACATGGCTTAGCGAATTGTATAGGGAAAACGAGATTTTGAGGATGAAATTGTCTCATATTGAAAATTCTACACCAAAGGGCGATTTAATGAAATATGAAAATGAAAAACTTCTGCAAGAATTGGAAAGCCATAAAAAGAAAATTGGAGAACTTGAAAATGAGATAAAGGAGCTAAAAAATAGCATAAACTATTATAGAGATTTAGTAAGCAAACTGCAGGGAAGCTATACTGTTTTGAATAAATACAGTTATAGAGTATGTATAAGAGATATAGAAACAGGTGAATATAAATATGAACTTGTAAAGCTCCCACATGATTTTGATCCCTTTAACCCAACATATATCACAAGAGATGGAATTGAGGTTTATGAGGAATATGGAATAAGGATACCAACAAAACTTGGAGATATAATAAGGGAAGAATTCAAGAAAGACATTTTTAAAGAAATCGAATTTAAATGAACTGGACAGAAAAATACAGACCCAAAAGTTTAAAAGATATTGTTGGTAATTCAGAGGCAATTTCTGAATTAAAAAATTGGGCTGAGGGATGGGAGAATAATATACCAGAAAAAAAGGCTGTCATATTATATGGTAAGCCAGGTATTGGAAAAACATCAGCTGCACATGCTCTTGCAAATGACTTTGGGTGGTATGTAATAGAGCTAAATGCAAGTGATGAAAGGAACAGGAATGTTATCGAGGAGGTTGCGCTGGCGGGCGCGGTGAATGAGGCGATTGGTTACGGGCTTGAAGGCTGGAGGGAGGGAGTAAAAAAACTGATTATTCTTGATGAGGCAGATAATTTATATGAGAGAGAGGGTGATTTTGGAGGGAAAGGGGCGATAATAGAAACAATAAAGAAAAGCAAACAGCCGATAGTGGTTATAGTAAATGATCTTTATGAACTTTTTAAGAATGCTGAGGAACTAAAAAAGATTTGCAATTTAATTGAATTTAAGAAGATAAGAAATGATGAAATTGTAGGGTTGCTAAAAAAAATTTGTATTGAGGAAGGAATAAACTGCGATGAAAATGTGCTTTATACGATAGCAAACCGTAGTGGAGGAGATTTAAGAAGTGCAATAAATGATTTGCAATCAATATCCTATGGCGGAAGAGTTGGAAAGGAAATGCTTTCCTGCTTGGGATACAGGGATAGAGAAACTGGTATTTTTGAAGGAATCAGAAATATTCTGGAGGCAAGAGACATGAAGATTGCTATAAAAATTTTAAGGGAAATTGACGAAACACCTGAGGATTTAATAATATGGATAGATGAAAATTTGCCCCATTTGTTTCATCTTTCAGATTTAAAAGATGCTTACCACTATCTCTCTAGGGCAGACATATTTCTGGGCAGGAAGTGGAAAAGGCAGTATTATGGAATGTGGAGCTATGCAAGCGATTTGATGAGCGGGGGTGTTGCAATTGCAAGAAAAAAAGAATTAAAAAGCAGGGCATGCTATTTCCCTCGCTGGCTGAAGGAAATGTCGAAAAGTAAAGCCATCAGGCGGGCAAAGCTCATCGCAGCAAAAAAAATAGGAGAAAAAGTTCATGCATCATCTAAAAAAACAGTTGAAATTGTTGAAATTTTAAAAAATTTATTGCTGAGCGATGAAGGGATAAAAATACTTTCAAAATTTGAATTGAGCGAAGATGAAATTTCTGCAATCCTGGGTGTAAATAAAGAAAGAGCAAAAGAGATATATGAAAATATTAAAAAATATGAAATTAAGAGCAAGCAATCATTTCTTTTCCAGTTTTAGAAAAGGCAGCTTTCATCAAAAGAAATTAATGAAGCACTTTCTTTTGAAGAAAAAGGTTCAAAGAAAGATTTTATACCATGTTTAATTATTCAAACATGGATTATGAAATTGCTATAATTGGAGCGGGTCCTTCTGGCTGTGCAGCTGGCATTTATGCTGGCAGAGGGGGGGCGCATGCTGTTGTTTATGATAAGGGAATGGGTGGAGGGCTTGCGATAAATTCGCCGAGAATAGAAAATTATCCCGGTTTTTTAAGCGTAGGTGGCATGGAGTTGATGGAGAAAATGAAGGAGCATGCTTCCCAGTATGCTGAAATGAAATTATTTGAAGAGGTAAAGGATATAAAAATTGATGAGGAAATTGAAGTTATAACTGATAGAGGAAAATACTCTGTTAAGGCGGTTATAATATGCACTGGAACACAGCCAAGAAAATTGAATGTGAAGGGAGAGGAAAAATTTACTGGAAGAGGAGTTAGCTATTGTGCTACCTGTGATGGCTTCTTTTTTAAAGGGAAGAAGGTTGCAGTTGTTGGCGGGGGAAACAGTGCAATAATAGAGGCAATATATCTCAGCAATATAGGGGCTGATGTAAGCGTAATCCACAGGAGAGATGAACTAAGAGCTGAAAAAATAATTGAAAAGGAAGCGAGAGAAAAGGGAATAAATTTCGTATGGAATAGTGTTGTTGATGAAATATTTGGAAATGAAAAGGTTGAGGGAATTAAAATAAGGGATGTTAAAACAAATGAATTAAAGGAAATGAGCATAGATGGAATTTTTGTTTCTATAGGAGAGGAGCCAAATAATGGGATTGCAAAAAAAATTGGACTGGCTCTGGATGAGCATGGCTTCATAAAAGCGGATGATATGGGAAGAACAAACATTGATAGAATTTTCGCAGCAGGCGATATTACTGGGGGGGTAAGGCAGATAGTTGTTGCTGTTTCGCAGGGCGCAAAGGCGGCAATATCCGCAATGAAAGCCATAGGGAAAAGAAGTATATGGGACTTATAGAATAAATAGCTGAAATTCGCAAATATTCTTTTACTTAAATTACTTTATTGCACAGAGTAATCATGCTCATAAGATTAATTGCTATTATGTTTTTCAGATATTGTTTCCAATCATGAAAAATATTTTTTGTTAAATCCTTAAAAGAGATGAATTTGCATTTCCTCAGTTATGGCAAAGATAATATTTTTCCATTTTCTCTCTTTTATTCTGCGAATCTGAGTATATAGTAAAATATTTATATTACTTCTGATATGCATTTTTATGCCAGGAGAATATGTTGTTAGAGTTGAAGAAGCAAAACCAAGAGATGCGGGTAGAGGAATTGCAAGAATTGATCCAGAGATTGCTGAAGAAATGAAATTAACCCCTGGGGATGTTATATCAATCGAAGGAAGGAAAAAGACCGCCTGCATTTACTGGCCAGGATATGGAGAGGATGCGGGTAGAGGAATAATAAGGATAGACGGAATAACAAGAAAAAATGCTGACGCAGGAATAGATGATAGAGTTAAGATAAGAAAAATAAAGACAAAGACCGCTGAAAAGGTTGTTTTCTCTCCCCTTGAAGACTTAAGGCTTATTGGAGCTGAAGAATATCTGCTTCATTTGCTGGAAGGGAGGGTTGTCACAAAGGGGGATATAATATCAATAAACTTAATGGGAAGGAAAATAGATTTGATTGTAGCTGGTGTGTCCCCTTCCGCTGAAGCAGTAATAATTGGAACAACAACAGAAATTAAGGTTGGAGAAAAAACAGCGATAGAAGGAAAAGTTCCACATGTCACATATGAAGATATCGGAGGGCTTGAAGATGAAATAAAGCAAGTCAGGGAAATGATAGAATTGCCGTTGAAGCATCCGGAACTTTTTGAAAGACTTGGTATAGAAGCGCCAAAAGGAGTTTTGCTTCATGGCCCGCCTGGCACCGGCAAGACATTGCTTGCAAAAGCGGTTGCAAATGAAACAAATGCAAATTTTTATTCATTGAGCGGACCCGAAATAATGAGTAAGTATTATGGGGAGAGTGAGGAAAATATAAGGAAAATATTCAAGGAAGCAATAGATAATGCCCCATCAATAATTTTCATAGATGAGATTGATTCAATTGCCCCTAAAAGGGAGGAAGTTACTGGAGAGGTTGAAAGAAGGGTTGTTGCACAACTTCTTGCTTTGATGGATGGACTTGAGGAAAGAGGAAAGGTTATTGTTATAGGAGCAACAAATAGAATAAATGCCATTGACCCAGCTTTAAGGCGCCCCGGCAGGTTTGATAGGGAGATAGAAATAGGAATACCTGATAAGAAAGGAAGGAAGGAAATTCTTGAAATTCATGCACGTGGCATGCCTCTTTCAAAAGATGTAAATTTGGACAGGCTGGCGGAAATAACTCATGGCTATTCTGGCGCTGATTTGGCAGCCCTTGCAAGGGAGGCGGCGATGAGAGCTTTAAGGAGAATACTTCCAGAGATAGATTTGGATGCGGAAAAAATACCAAGTGAAATTCTTGAAAAAATAGAAGTTACGGAAAAGGATTTCTACGAAGCATTTAAATCAATGAGTCCATCAGCTTTGAGAGAGGTTGTTATAGAAAGTCCGAATGTAAAATGGGATGATGTTGGAGGACTTGAAGAAGCAAAACAAAAATTGAGAGAAGCGATTGAATGGCCCCTAAAATATCAGGAAGTATTCTCTCACATGAAAGCAAATCCACCAAAAGGAATATTGCTCTATGGTCCGCCTGGCACCGGCAAGACATTGCTTGCAAAAGCGGTTGCTACAGAAAGTGGAGCAAATTTCATAAGTGTTAAGGGACCAGAATTCCTATCAAAATGGGTTGGGGAAAGCGAAAAGGCAGTAAGAGAAACTTTCCGCAAGGCAAGGCAGGCGGCGCCCTGCGTAATATTCTTTGATGAAATTGATGCAATTGCCCCCGCAAGAGGGAGAACGGACACGGAAGTAACTGAGAGGATAATAAGCCAGATGCTAACTGAGATGGATGGGCTTGAAGAGCTGAGAGATGTGATTGTTATAGCTGCCACAAATAGGCCTGATATGGTTGATACCGCACTTCTTCGCCCTGGAAGATTTGACCGCCTTATATATATTCCTCCACCTGACAAGGAAGCAAGAAAGGAAATATTAAAAATTCATTTAAGGGAAAAACCAGTTGATAGTGATGTAAGCATCGACGAACTTGTTGAAAAAATGGAGGGATACACCGGAGCGGATATAGCTGGAGTTTGCAATGAAGCGGTTATGTCTGCTATAAGAGAGTATATAAAGAATGGAAATAAAAAAATAGAGGAAGTAAAAATATGCAAGAGACATTTCGAGGAAGCTATGAAAAATGTAAAACCAATTCCGAAAGAAGAGATGGAAAAGTATATAAGAATAGCAGAAGAATTTGAGCGTTAGCAAGCATCTTTGCCCACAAAAGGAGGTTTTATAATTTTTGCTCTTATATTTTTCCTTCCTTTTATCTCAACTTCACTTCCTATGTTTATATGGGATTTTCTTATGTATGCCATCGCTATTCCTTTTTTAAGGCAGGGGGAAAAGCCGCCTGAAGTTACATTTCCTATTTTTACACCATCTTTGATTACATCTTCTCCATGTCTTGGAATACCAGAATCAATACATTCAAGAAATGCAAGCTTTTCATATTCATCTTTTTTCTTAAATTCAAGTAGAGCATTTTTTCCTATAAATTCATGGTTCCAGTCAATGCACCATTCCAAACCTGCTTCCACTGGATTTCTTCCACCCGCAAATTCGTTTGAGGCAAGCATAAATCCCTTTTCAAGCCTTAATGTATCTCTTGCTGCCAAGCCAATGGGCATTATACCATATTTTTTTCCTTCCTTAAGCAATGCCCTGAATATCTTTTCTGCTTCTTCAGCGGGGGATATATAAATTTCATAACCTTTCTCACCTGTATATCCACTTCTTGATAATATGCATTTTCCATTAAAATCTATCTTAAAATTTTCTTTTTTCAATTCGATGCATCCAAAAAATTGCAAATTAAGAGGAGTGATTATTTCCTGCAGTGTTTCCTGCGAAAATTTGCCCTGCACCGCAATTATTGAGTAGCTATCATTTGCATCTTCTATTTCAACTCCTTCTTCATTGTTTTTTTCCATCCATTCAATAATTTTTTTTTGCATTCCAGAATTTGGAATAAACAGGTGCTCATTTCCTAAATTAAAAAATAACTCATCATCTATTATGTTAGCATTTGGGTTCAGAAGCAGTGTATATGCTCCCTTCCCTTGCTCTATTTTTTCCCCTCTTTCAACAGTAATTTTACTTATGAACTCTTTTATATTTTTACCTTTCAAAAAAACTTTTCCCATATGGCTTACATCAAAAATTCCAACATTTCTACGAACATTTAAATGCTCTTCATTTACAGAAGCATATTTGAGAGGCATTTCATATCCCATGAAATTTGTAAAAGTAGCTCCAAGCTCCTTATGCAATTCATATAATGCGGTTTTCATGCGGGATAAATATTAAAATACTTAAATTTTTATCTATGTAAGTATTCATTATTGTGCTGTCAGATGTTCAATCAAGGAAACCAGAAGCAAATTTCAAATTAACAAGAGTAGGAGTTAAAGGAATTAAAAAGCCCGTCTGTATAAAAAGAAAAGGGAAGGTTGTTAATCTTATAGCAAATATAGAACTCTTTGTTGATTTACCTCCAACAAGAAAAGGAAGCGACCTTTCAAGAAATGCCGAAATAATAGAGGAAATAGTTGATAAATCAGTAAGGCAACCCTCAAAAAGTTTAGAGGATTTATGTGAAAAAATAGTCGAGGAAATGCTTTTAAGGCATGAATATGCAAGCAAGGCGGAGGTGAGGATAAATTCGGACTATTTTCTCGAAAGATGCACGCCCGGCGGGAAAAAAAGCCTCGAGCCGTATAAGATAATGGCGGTTGTGATAAAGGGAAGGGGTGGGGCGGCAAAAAAATTTATAGGTGTTGAAGTTGTCGGAATGACGGTTTGCCCCTGTGCTATGGAAAATATAAAAGCTAAATACGGGGAAATTTATTCTCATAATCAGAGGAATGTTGCAAGTGTTTTTATTGAAAATGATGGAAGTATAGATGCGGATGAAATTATTTCAATAATAGAAAAATCGATGAGTACGCCTACTTTTGAAATATTAAAGAGAGGAGATGAAATGGAAGTAGTTAGAAAAGCACATGAAAATCCGAAATTTGTTGAGGATGTTGTAAGGGATATTTTAAAAGAAATAGTCAGCAGGTATAAAAATCTGCCAGACAGTACTGTTGTTATTGCAAGGAGTGAGAGCTTTGAATCAATACATAAGCATAATGCATTTGCAGAAAGAATTACAACCATAGGGGAGTTAAGAAAATAATTTAAATTGCTAAGCCATTATGTTCAATGATAGGAATATGCGAGCAACACGGCTTTTATAGAGGTGAGGATTGTCCTTACTGCAAAAGGAAAGGAAAATTTTTGATGAATGATAAAGAAGCAAAAAAATTGAGCAGTTTGATGGTTGGTATTCTGCGGCATTTTCCACAAAATTTTGATTTAGAAATTGATAAAAATGGATGGATAGAAATAGATAAGATGGCTGAAGCAATAAAAAATAAAGTGGAGGGATTTTACTGGGTTAGGAGAAAGCATATTGAGGCAGTTGCAACAACTGATGAGAAAGGAAGATATCAGATAAAAGATGGAAAAATAAGGGCAACTTATGCCCATACAATAGATGTTGATTTATCAGATTTGCCAGATGCAGATGTTGATGAACTTTATTACCCTGTAACTGAAGAAGAACTGGAAATTGTGCTTGAGCAGGGATTGCTTCCAGTTGATAGAAATAAAGTTCATTTGAGTGGTAGCATGGAAAAAGCAACTGAAGCTGGCAAAAGAAGATGTGAAAATCCAGTTATACTTAAAATAGATGTAAAAAAGGCGCTGGAAGAAGGGCTTAAAATAAAAAAAGCTGGAAATGAAGTATATATAGCAGATAGAGTAGATGGAAAATATATAAGCAAAGTAGGTTAGCTTTTGCTCCTTTTCACTTCTGATTTTATTTCTATTTCTTCATTAATTCCTTTTTTCCTTAGAACATCTTTCAGCAAATTTAAAGAAGGTTTTGCATTAGGACAACCTCCTAAATATAATCTTAACCAACAGAAATTAATTTAAACTTCTCATAAATAACAAAATAATGGAAACTCTTTCACCCTTAGAAAAAGAACTGCTTGTTAAGCTCGCGGAGAAAAATGGAAGGGCAAGCATTGAAGAAATTGATATGGATATGGTTAAGGCGATGAACGCCGCTTCCTGGCTCCAATCTAAAGGGCTTCTAAGGAGCGAAGAAAAAATTGTTAGAGAATATTTATTAACTCATGAAGGGGAAAAATTTTTTAAGGAAGGTTTGCCGGAGAAAAAGATAGAGGAAGGGGAAATAAAGGAACTTGAAGAAAAATTTGGCAAAAAATTCGCAATTCTGCTTGGGTGGGCTCTCAGGAAGGGATGGTGCAGGATTGATGAAATAGGCGACAAAAAATTCCTAAAAATCACTGATAAAGGAAAGAAAGAGATGCACGCAAGGCAGGCGGAGGAGGAAGCCCTGGAAAAGATAAAAGATGGAAATTATGATATAGAGGAAGAAATTCTGAATATTTTGAAAAGGAGGGATGCGATAAAGGAAAGAAAAAGGATTGCGAGAAGCTTTATTCTTACTGAAGGGGGATGGGAAACAGTAAGGAAAGGAATAAAATTTGAAGAGGAAATTTCTCAACTAACCCCAGAAATGTTAAAAAATGGAAGCTGGAAAGATAAAAAATTTAGAAAGTATGATGTGAAGGCATTTTCTCCCTCAATATATCCTGCAAAACTCCATCCATTAACTCAAATTATTGAAAAAATAAGAAGAATATTTTCTTCAATGGGCTTCAGAGAGATAAAAGGAAATTATATAGAATCGTCCTTCTGGAACATGGATGTACTTTTTATACCCCAAGATCACCCTGCAAGAGATATGCAGGATACATTTTATTGCAAACTTCCTTCAATAGAAATAGATGAAGATATGCTTGATATTGTTGCTGAAATACATGAAAATGGAGGGAAAACTGGCTCGAGAGGATGGGAATATAAGTTTAACAGGGAAGAAGCAAAAAAAGTAATTTTAAGAACACATACAACTGTAAATACAATTCGCTATTTAATAAATAATCCTTCTCCTCCCGCAAAAGTTTTTTCCATAGAGAAAGTTTTTAGAAGAGAAAATATTGATGCAACTCATCTCCCAGAATTCCATCAGGTTGAGGGAATAGTTTATGAAAAAGATGCAAATTTTTGCATGCTGAAGGGCATTCTTAAGGAATTTTATTCAAAAATGGGATTTGAAAAGATAAGGTTTCGTCCTTCCTATTTTCCATATACAGAACCATCAATGGAAATTGAAGTAGAATTCAATGGGAGATGGATTGAGTTAGGTGGCTCTGGTATTTTCAGACCAGAAGTTACTGAGCCATTTGGAATAAAATATCCAGTGCTTGCCTGGGGGCTCGGGCTCGAAAGGATGGCAATGAATTTGTTAGGGCTTAATGATATAAGAATGCTCTATTTCAGTGATATAGAATGGCTCCGTTCATTGCCTCTTCTTTAATTTTTTTAGCAATCTTTTAAGCAGATCTGTTCTTGTTACTATTCCTCTAATTTTTTCATCTCCTCCAACTATTGGAAGGCATCCAACTTCATTCTTCATCATTATTTCTGCAGCCTCTTTTATTGTTATTGTATCCCTTGCGGTTATTGCAGGACTTTTCATCACATCTCTTACAAGTAAATTCTTTATATGCGAGCTCTGCTTTCCTAAGGAGATGCCTTTTTTCAATTTTGCAAAAGCATTTGCAATTTCCCAATCAGAAATCATTCCAATTATTTTACCATTTTCGACAACAGGAATTCTTGCTATATTTTTGTCAATCATCAATCTTCTTGCATGAACAACCCTATCATCAGGAGAAACAGAAATAACTGGAAAACTCATTATTTCCTTTATACTGCCATCATCATCAACAAGCGGAAGCAAATCAGCCTTTGTTATTACCCCTACAAGATGCTCATTTGAAACAACAGGAAGCATTGTCGGCCCTGGCTCACCAACAGTTTCAAGTATCTCTTCAATTGGTGTGTCCGGCGATACAGCATAAAATTTTTTCTCCATAACAGTCATTGCATGCATGCGGGCTGGCGTCACGCCCCTGCTTCTTATGCTCCCGAGTTTATCCGCTATCTTGTTGTCAGTTACTATTCCAACAAGTTTTCCATCCTCAATTACCGGGGCTTTTGTTATTTTATATTTGTCCATCAGGCAAAGTATATAATCAACATCGTCTCTTTTATTTACATAAATAACTCCTTTTGTCATTATATCTTTTACTTTCATAAAATCACCTAAAGCTCAGCACAAAATTCACAGAGCATTCTTCCATCTACTTCTATAAGTTTGTCTGTAATGAGGCCACATTCCTCACATCTTCCTGCCATTGTTTCGCTTCTTTCATATTCAATCCTTTCTTTTATTATTTTAGCCCATTCTTCAACCAAATCAATGAACAGAGGGGAGAATTGAACAATGTCTCTTTCTGTAATTATTCCAACAAGTTTTCCATTTTCTATTACCGGCAATCTCCTTATTCTATTTTTTCCCAGCAATTTAATTGCTTTTTCAATTTTTTCGTCTGGAGAAATGCTGATTAAAGGAGTGCTCATTACATCCTTTACCTTTATTTTTGAGGCATCCTTTCCTTCTGCAACAATTTTTTTCAAGATATCGCTCTCTGTTAATATTCCGACTGGCTTACCATTTTCAACAACAATTACACTTCCAACTTTTTCAGTTTTCATCTCCTTCGCTGCATCAATAACACTTGCCTTACTTTTTACTATAACAGGAGCTTTGCTCATTATGTCTCTTACAAGTATTTCTTTCTTCATCAATGAATATTAAAAAACAAATAAAAAACTTTTCTTTACCAGAAGTTTATCCCAAAATATCTAAGAATAAATAGGAAAGCAATTACAATAATTGCTACAGCGAAAACTTTTTCAATTATTTTGCCCGCCTTTATATAAGCACTTCCTATCCTTGCTTTCATACCCCTCGTTGCAGTTGTAAGAAAAATTACCGGAAGACCATGCCCTATTCCAAAAGCAAAAAGAAGCATACCTCCAATCAATAATGTCGCTTTTTGAGTCATAACCAGAATAAAAACAGGGAGAACCAGCGAGATGGCGCATGGCGCCCACCCAACAGCAAAAATTATGCCTAAAAAGAATGCACCCAGAAACAATGATTTTGAGCTTAATTTACCAAAAAAATTTATTCCCCTTTCTTTAAATTGCCCTCCAAATTCTGTTTTTAAAGGCTTGAAAATGTTTATTCCTAGGATAAGAAGAATTATTCCTGCTATTAGGTAGAATAGGGAGGAAATTGATACGAAAAATCCTATGGAAGAAATCATAATTCCAATTATGAAAAAAATAATGGATAAACCAAGAGTAAAGAATATACCAGCTCCTAATCCAATTAATGCTTCCTTTTTAAAATTTCCATCGCTTTTAGCGGCAAAAACATACGAAATCATTGAAATTAAAAGGGCAAGAGAGCAAGGGGAAAAAGAAGTTATTATACCAAGAATAAACATGCCAAAAAATGTTATTTTATTTTCACTCTTTTTGTTTATTATATCAAATTCTCCCGCCAAAATTTTTTTGGCATCTTCTAATAGTGACTCTGCTTTCTGCAAACCATCTATTTCCCCTTTACCCATACAATAAATATGATAGACCCTAATAACAACCAATGATTGATTAATCAATAATATTGTAGGATTTGCAAATGCTCCATCAACTGTATAATATTTTGAGTATAAGTTTGCTATACTATAAGGCGGAAAATCTTCAATCCAGTACCATGTTAGATTAATTTTATACCATTTTTCAGCAAGTGTTTTTCCATCTTCTGATGCGTAATTTTTCCTTATGTTTATAGTTACAATTGTGATATTCTCTATCTTTTCTTCTGATATTTTTGCCAATTCAATAATTTGATCCCTCATCTCTTTTTCGCATTCGATACATAAAGGGTTCTCAAAATTTTGAATGTGAAGAATTGTAACATTCCCTTTGCAATCATTTAATGAAAAATTTTTTCCATCAACTGTTACTGAACTAAAAAAAGGGGCGTAATTTTCATCGTTTCCAATTGAAGGATGGCAAAAACTTAAAAGAAGAATTATAAGCAAAATTATTGATGTAGATTTCATATTTTTGCACCATAATAGGATATAGAGCTATTGATGTATTTAGTTAGCCAATCCTTTCCAGTTCTTCCAACCTCCGAGTGCCATATTATACAGCTTTCTCCTTTATATTCTAATTTTGAAATTATGATTGTTAAAGGTATATACCACTGCCCCTCCAACGGGTAATAAACATTGTATGCATCCCACGCTCTGCTATCACTCCCATCCGCAGTTATGTCAATATATATAATATCATTTCCAAAGTTCTTCAGTAAATCTTCTAAATCCTTCTGCTGCTGTATGCATGGCAAGCAATTGTTGCTATGAACCAATATTACGAGTGGCTTCTTTTCAATTTCTTTCAAAACCCATGGAGGATGCTCAACTTTTTCTCCAGCTTTTGGATGCCATGAAGGATAATCAATCCAGAAATCATCTTTCCCATCTCCTATAATATATTTTTCATTTATTGAATTTTTAACACAACCAGTTAAAGCTATCATAAAAATTATTATTAGCGCAGCCTTCTTCATATTCTTTCCTCTATCAACCTTTCTATTCTTTTTCTTATTTCATCCCTTACTTTTCTATATTCATCAATATCCTTTCCCTTTGGGTCGGGAATATTCCACTCAATTGTTTTTTCTTTTGGAGTTACTGGACAGCCATTCATGCATCCCATCGTTACAATAATATCATATTCTTTATCTCTGCTTAATAATTTTGGCTTTTTATTGCTTATATCAATTCCTATTTCTTTCATTACTTCAATTGCCCTTTCATCTACCTTGCTTGCTGGCTTTATCCCAGCACTCTCCGCAACAGCATTTTTTGCGAGTGAATTAAATATTGCCTCCGCCATCTGGCTCCTGCATGAATTTTCAACACAGAGGAAAAGAACCCTCTTTTTTTTGAACTTATGCCTTGTTTTGTTTGCTATTGCCACGAGACTCAGCATAATTGGCACTTCT
>Ga0272448_1002411_pt1 | contig 23429 bp, 16 predicted proteins | sample YNPCB0191_FD_202220 | JGI IMG/M metagenome (GOLD analysis project Ga0272448, IMG submission 202220) | Hot spring sediment microbial communities from Yellowstone National Park, WY, United States - YNP-CB-019-1 | ecosystem: Environmental > Aquatic > Thermal springs > Hot (42-90C) > Sediment... | reverse complement strand
GCCGACGTGTCCGTGCACCCGTTGTGATCCGTAACGACGACCTTGTACGTCCCGGCCGACGTGGCCGTGTACGTGCTATTCGTGGCCTCGCTGATGGCAGCCCCGTTCTTGTACCACTGGTACGTGTGCGGGGTCTCCCCACCCGTTACGCTCGCCGTCAACAGCACCGACGACACCTTGCAGTTCAGTTCGCCACCCGTCGGCGTTACGCTCACGTCCGGATCGGGCACCGACACCACCACCACATCCGCCGACGTGTCCGTGCACCCGTTGTGATCCGTAACGACGACCTTGTACGTCCCGGCCGACGTGGCCGTGTACGTGCTATTCGTGGCCTCGCTGATGGCCGCCCCGTTCTTGTACCACTGGTACGTGTACGGGGTCTCCCCACCCGTTACGCTCGCCGTCAACAGCACCGACGCCACGTTGCAGTTCAACTCCCCGCTAGCGGGAGTAACGGTCACAACGGGATCTGGTACCGACGTTACCACTGCATGGTTGGACTCGTCCGTGCAGTTCGGTACGCCGGTATCCGTCGCGACGACCCAGTACTCCCCGGCGGTTGTCGCGCTGTAGGTGCTCCCCGTGGCTCCGCTGATGGCCGTGCCGTTCCTGTACCACTGGTACGTTACCGTGCCGTGCGCGCCCGTCGGCGTCGCGGTCAACAGCACCGAGTGATTGTTGGTACAGTTCAGTTCCGCGCTGGTCGGTGCAATCGTTACTTCTAGCGTGCACCGATTGACCCGAACGTTCCACTGCGCCGTGGCCGAAGCCGGGCAGCCGTTGGCGCTGCCGGTCGCCGTCGCCGTGTTGACGAGGGGATCCGGATCCGACATTTTCACCGTGTAGTCATGGGTGAAACTGGCGGACCCGCCTACGGGCAGGGAACCCACGGAGTACGACAAGCCCAGCAGTGCATCCGTAACTGTAACCCCGGACAGCGGGGCGTTTCCGGTGTTCGTCACGCGGAAACTGTACGTGATGGTCTGGCCCACGGTCGCCTGTGCCGGTCCGGTCTTGGACAACGCCAATCCCGGCTTGATGATATTGATCGTCCACGTCGCCTGGCCGCTGGTGATCACTGTCCCAGAGTTGTCATTCCGCGTGTTGGCCGTGGCAACCGCTCGGTTCACCACCGGCGCGGTAGTGCCACCGGGGATCGTGTAGGTCTTCGTGAAGGTTGCAGACGCGCCAGGGGCGAGGTCGGTGTCGCCCGTGTTGATTGTGCCTGCCAGATCGTCGGAGATCATCACGTTGTAGAGAGTAACCGTGGACGAACTGTTGTTGGTTACTACATAGGTGTAGGTTACCTGCTGGCCAGAATCGCTGTAGCAGACGCTCGCGGGGCCCCTCTTCGCGAGGTCAAGCCGGAACGTGGCTCCCTTCACGGAGTAGTTGTCATTCTTCTGCCCGACATTGTACTTGTAGACGCCGCAGTCGTCTATCTGCACGACATATGCGCCCCCCGGCATCTGGAAGCAGAAGTTGCCGTTCGCATCAGCGGTTACATTGCCAGATGCAACGACTACATTGGGGTCGCATGAGCCCGGCGTGCCTGTGATGGCCCATGGCAGAGTCTCAAAGGGAGCCATACCACTTCCCCGAACGTATATCGGGTCGCCGATGAAATACTGGTTGACATTCTGGGCATCAGCCTTGTTGCACCCCTCCAGAGTCGTCCAAATCGCGCCCGGGTCTGGCTCATGGGGCTGAACTCCGACCGGCTCCTGTGGGTCGTAGAGCGGCAGTCTATCCTCTGAGCCCGTGCCACTGTAGGGGGTGTACCCCGCCGATGCTTGCAGTGCTAACAAAACGATCAAGACCGAGGCTAATAAAGAACCGAGTGCCCACCTGCGTTTCGTGCCTACCATCTTGGAATCTCCTTTCTCTGGGACATAGGGGTGCGGCTGGGTGGATAAGGTAGGAGGGGGAAGCGCCGAAGTCACTCTCGCCGGTACTACTGCGGGCGGCTCCGACACTTCAGCCACCCAGCCGCGACACCCTCATGTCAAACGCCGGGAGCCACATGCATCTGTGGGGGGGATAGATGCATGCGCCCGCAAACACTAAACCAACGCTCCTGTATACATATTATGGCACCATTAGGCCAAAGTCAATAGCCTTTGACCGAAAAGACAAAATTCTAACCAAATTCAAACCATCCTGGGCTGTAGTGCCGGCCGGCTGCTCGTTATGAGAAACCGTGTATGGGGCTGGCGGGGATATGCCTCAAGAGGTAGAGGGTGCATCCAGGGCGCTGGGCGAGGCTGTCGGGGTTGCCGGACAAGGCCCGCGTGTCAGGTTGAACTGGCCATTCCAATCCGAGTAGATGGTAGCCGTCGCAAGCACGACCCGCGAATCAAGATTGGCGCTCATCGCGTAGGTGGCAACTCCGCCGCTGACCCCAAGGAGCGGAACCAAACGCTGATCGCCATTCGCCCATCGCACGTTGATGGAACCGGGCGCTAACGCCGGATCGGGGATAGATGTGATCTCAAAGTACCACGCGCCCGGATCGCAGGCATGGGAATCCAGACCGCCTGCGGAGATCACCTTTGTCGCCGGCGTCGGGATCGGCGTAGGCGTGGCTGTGGGGGGAATAGGCGTTGGCGTAGCCGTGGGGGGAATGGGTGTCGGTGTCGCCTGCGTGGGCGTCAGCGTCCTTGTCGGTGTAAAAGTAGGGCGCACTGGCGTCCACGTATAGGTAGATGTAGGCAATCCGGCCGTCAGAGTGGGGGTGGCGGTCGGCGGCACCCGCGTCTGGGTGCGCGTGGCCGTAGGCGGGCCTGGTGTATCGGTCGGGCCGGGCTGCCACGGGGGCAGCGTCGCGCTGGGTGTAGGCGTTCGGGTTGGGGCTGCCGAAGGAGTCGCGGTCGGCTTCCGTGTCACCGTTGGGGTGGAGGTAAGAGTCGGTGTCGCTTCCGGCGTCGGCGTTGTGGTCGGCGTGCCTGTTAGGGCCGGCACGGTCGGCATCAGCGTGTGCGTTGGGACCGGCGTGTCTGTCGCTGAAGGTGTGGGGGTCGGGCTGGGAGTGAGGGCAACGGCGGTCCCTGGCACCACTACTGCGGTTGGGGCAGCGACGACGGCTTCCGCACCGGATAGATCGGGGAGGCGCGGGCTGCTGGACCCCGCGACAAGTGCAAGGAAACCGAGTGCCACGACCACAGACAACGCCATACGCGCCCGCAGGAGTATCTGGGCAGCGCGCTCCATCCGCGCTGCGGCCGCATTCCCGGGTTCCAGTTCCAGGGCTTCCTGCACGTGCAGAATGGCCCGTTTGAAGCGCAACGTCCAAAGCAAGCGCGACGCCTTCGCCACCGCCGCCTTGGCTCGCGCCTCGCGCGCTCGCTGGATGGCCCGCTCGCGCAGAAAGTCCATTGCAGCCCAGTCGTCTATCATAGGACCCAGCGCTATTCCTTCCCCCATGCGCGCGTTGCGAGGCCCAGGCCTCACAACGCGCGCCGATACGAGTTTACCCTGAGCCTCCTGGAAGCCTGGACTCTCCAGGAGGCTCAGGCGTGTGCAGGCTATGGGCGATCAATGACGAACATCGGCGAAGTCCAGGTTTCCCAATGGGCCGGGTTGCCGGCATCGCCGTTGGCCTTGAGCACCGAGAGGACGGCATAGTACGTACCGTCAGGTACGGTGTAGGTCCGGGAGCCCGCGATCGTCGTGCCATCAAACGGGAAGGCGAAGAACGACGTGCTCGTGCTATTGCGCGGCAGGTATTCCTCGTTGTAGGCACGGTGCCAGGCCTTGCCCTTCTGGTCAAAAATCTCAATGCGGAGAAGCCGGGCCTGGTGATCCAGGTGCACCAGGAAGTACGGAATGTCTCCGCCCTGCATCGTGAACGTCCAGTCCGCTGGGCTGGTGAGTTTGTAGTAGGTGGTGCCGGACAGACTCGCCAACCATGGGAACCCATAAGCCGTGGGCACCAGCACCTGCTTCGCCTGGTAGTCGCCGATGTACCCCGCGAAGGGCACCCGGTAGACCTGCCCGCCGCCCTGGGGCGTGAAGACGATGTACCCGCCGTACAGGCCGCCCGCGGGCGCTGTGGCCGGGTAGATGGTGGCGGTTACGGTGGCGTACCCGCCCGCCGGCACGGTAACGCTGGGCGCGCTGAACGCCACGCTCGCATTGGATGTGAAGAAGGCAGGAGTGAAGGTGTTCGGCCCGGTAGACAGGGCATTGACGTAAGACAAGTCGTAGGTAACGTCCGCGGCGCCCTTGTTCTCAAGCGTGAGCGCCTGGACGTACGGCCCGGGTTCGCTCTCCCCTGCAGCAATCTTCGCCGGTACTATCTTCGTCGTCGCCAGGATTGCGTCGTCAATATCCAACATCCCTGCGCCCTGGCGATGGACATTGTCCAGGAAGCCCAGGCCTGGGTTGCCCCACCAGTTCTTCGGGTCTGCGCTGTTCTGGAGGATGCCGCGCACGGCTTGCGAAGGCGTGTTTGGCTTGGCCTGCAGGAGCAGCGCCACCGCGCCCGCCACGTGCGGCGACGACATGGACGTGCCGCTCAAGGTGGCGTAGCCGCCCTTCTCCAGCGGGTAGGTGGAGTAGATGCTGCCACCCGGCGCGCCAAGGTCCGGCTTCAGGTCCAAGTCGGGCGAAAGTCCATAGGAACTGAAGGACGAAATCAGGCCGCCCGTCGGGTTCGGGAACGAGCCTACCTCGTCCGTCCATGTCATGTCAACAGGGCCCGCGGCAAGGCGGTTGTTGATCAGCACGCCCTCCACGTCCGAAATCGCAACCACCGGTATGACGATGGGCGGCGTGCCTGCAACGGTCGGTGAGAACCGTCCGGCAGTGTTGTTATACAGCACCACGCCGATCGCACCCGCCTGCTGGGCGTTGAACGCCTTGGTGTAGAACGTGCATGTACCTCGCCGTATCAAGGCAACCTTGCCATCCAGGCTTCCCGCGGGCAGCGGGCTGCACGCATCCGCAGCGGAAGTGGGCGTCCCCGTCCGGGCCATCGGGTACGTACCTGATGTGGGCGGCGGCGGTGCACCGGTCGCCGGCGCGTAGCCGATCTTGTAGTTATCGGGCGAGATTGTGAAAACGCCAAGAGTTACCATCGTATTGTCATACGAGGCAACGCCGATGACTTTCTCGCCCACGCCTGGCGCGCCCGAAGAATACAGCCCGTTGGCCCCGTTGTTGCCGATGGACGCCACCACGACCATGCCCTTGTTGACAAGGCGGTTGGATGCCATCGCCGTGGGGTACTGCGGCCACTGGTACGCTGAGCCGATGCTCATGTTGAGCACCTGCATCCCATCGGCTAGGGCACGCTCCATCGCCGCGAGCATGATGTCCGCCGTCGTGGACCCCTCGCAGCCAAAGACGCGGTACGCGCCGAAGGTAACCCCCGGCGCCACGCCTTTCACCGCTCCGTTTGCGCCGATGATGCCCGCCACGTGGGTGCCGTGGCCGTTGCAGTCATCGGGATCCGGGTCGGGCGAGGGAATCGGATTGTAGAACGCAGAGGTTGGGTCGGCGTTGTAAGCATCGCCCACGAAGTCATACCCATAGGCCACGCGGCAGCCCGGGCCAAAGCACCCGCCCAGGTCGGGGTGGTGGTAGTCAATGCCAGTGTCCATCACCGCCACCTTGACGCCCGCGCCCGTGTATCCCAGTTCGCTCTGCGCCACGTCAGCGCCCGTCATCGCCAGCGCGGTGTACAGTTCGGGATCTGCCGGCGCGGTCTTGGGGATCGCGATGATGTCAACCGGATAGATGGCCTTCACGCCCGGGATGCGGCTCAGTTTGGCCAGTTCGCGCGGCGCAATCTGGATGGAGAGGCCGTTCCACAGCGTATCAAAAGCGTAGCGCTCGGTGTAGACCAGCCCTGCGGCCTTCGCCGCAGCCCGGAATGCGGCCTTCTCGGCCCTGAGCGTCTGCAGTTTGGTGCCGTCCACCGCGGGCGGGCTGGCCAGTTCCACGAACCAGAACGCTGGCGTCTCGTCTATCATCTCGCCGGTATCGGTCGTGGGCGGCGGGGTGAGGGGCTCCAGAATCCCAACGCCGTCCTGCGCCGCCGCCGGAACGGCCATCACCACAATCGCCAGAAGCAGCAGAAACGCAAAAAGTCGCCTCATGTTTTCATCTCCTTCCGTTGAATGCCGGAACAGCCGGGGCACGCGAATACGAACTACACACCGCACTGGCTTGCGAGATCACCCCCTTCCCGTGTCGTCGCACGCCCGGACCGGAGGGGCCGGCCCGGGCGCTGACCCCGATGCGTCAGCAGGGGCGAGCCGCCGGCCCGCCCCTGCCTCGCGTTGTCAGCGTGAACGGCTACTTGCCCGTGTGGATGACGATGCTTCCACCGCCCAGGACCGTGGCGAAGTCGCCGTAGTCGTCCTTGCCCATCTGGTTATCGTACACGATACTGCTGGTGCCGACGTCCCAGATCTTGATCCGGAACTTGTCCACCCCACCGCCTCCGCTAATCTGCCCGTCAATGGCCGTCAGGAGGAAGCCGTAGGCGCCGGCCCCGTTGATGGTGCCCACGCCCTTGAACTGGGCCTTGGCGCCAGCGACCACGAGCCACTCATAGGACTCGCTGTGGAAGTTCAGGTTCCCGGCCTTGAACTGGAACTCGGTCTGGCCGGTCGGCGTCTTGGCGCCCTTCTGGTACTTGGCCACGAAGCCGAACGTCGCCTTGCCTTCCAGGTTCGGATCCGGCGCGTAGGCTCCCTTGGGCGACCAGATCCACCCGCCGCCGGTTACGAAGCCCGCTGTGGGGTCGTAGATGACGAGCGTGCGCCCGTCGCTCATGATCGTGTTGCCGGCTTGGTCAATGGCCCAGACGGCTACGCTGTAAACGCCCACTCCGGGCACATAGCCCGACGAGACATCCCAGGAGCCGCCGACGGTCATGACCGTGGCTTTGACGTCCGCCACGCCGCTCAGGCTATCGGTCGCCGAGAAGTTCAGGGCGGTGCCGTAGGGCCTCACGTCGTACGGCTCGGGCACGATGATGGTTAGGATCGGCGGCGTCTTGTCTATGTTGATGTCGCCCACGGTGACCGAGGCGCTGTTCCCGGCCTTGTCCACCGCCGTGCCTGTGGCCGACTGGCCCGCACCCTCGTCGCTCAGCGTTACAGACGGCGAGCAGGTGTCTATACCGGACAGGCCGTCGCTGCACGTGAACGACACCGTCACGTCCGTGTTGTTCCAGCCGTTCGCGTTAGGATCGGGCGACCGAGAGCCGGTGATCGTCGGCGGCGTCTTGTCTATGTTGATGCCGCTCACGGTGACCGAGGCGCTGTTCCCCGCCTTGTCCACCGCCGTGCCTGTGGCCCACTGCCCCGCGCCCTCGCCGCTCAGCGTTACAGGCGCCGAGCAGGAGTCTATGCCGGACAGGCCGTCGCTGCACGCGAACGACACCGTCACGTCCGTGTTGTTCCAGCCGTTCGCGTTAGGATCGGGCGACCGAGAGCCGGTGATCGTCGGCGGCGTCTTGTCTATGTTGATGCCGCCCACGGTGGCCGAGGCGCTGTTCCCGGCCTTGTCCACCGCCGTGCCTGTGACCGACTGCCCCGCGCCCTCGCCGCTCAGCGTTACAGGCGCCGAGCAGGAGTCTATGCCGGATAGGCCGTCGCTGCACGCGAACGACACCGTCACGTCCGTGTTGTTCCAGCCGTTCGCGTTAGGACCGGGCGACCGGGAGCCGGTGATCGTCGGCGGCGTCGCGTCGCGCTTGATCGTTACCGACGCCGAGTTGGACAGGCCCACGCCGTTCGTAGCGGAGCACGTCAGCGTCGTGCCCGATGTGTCCGAACTGATTGTCGTGGAGTCACACCCGCTGGAGGAGGCAATGCCCGATTCGGGGTCGCTCACCGTCCAAGTGACGCTCACATCGCTCACATACCAGCCGTTGTTGCCCAGCGTGCCGCTCACGTTCGGAGTAATCTCCGGCGGCGTGGTGTCGCAGACGACAACAGAGGCTGTTACAGTCATCGCGCCATCGCGAGTGAGCGTGCTGCCATCCTTTGAACTCGTGCCGGTTGCGCGGTACACGATGGTGCCCGAAAATGAGCCGGGCGCCGTCGGTGTGAACGTTACATGCGATGCAACTGCGTCACTCATGGTATTGTTGGGCACGTTGTCCCAGTTACTCGGCAAAGTGATGGTCGTTGAGGTCATGGAGGCGCTTAGCCCAGAGCCTGTTACACTCAACACCGAGATGGTAACCGTTGTCCCTTTGGCGAACACGTTGGTACTGGGATAGTTCCCCTGACGACTGATCGCGATGAGCACGTCGTCCTCAACCGTGCTGCCCAGACATACGGTGCCGAGGTCAAGCGGGTTAGCAGCAACTGGCACGGTGCCGTCGCCATCGGGAACTGTGTTATCCGCCAGCGCCAGCGAGGCAAGTGCAAGCACCATCACCAGCGCCAGGGACAGGCCAAGTCTGATCCTGCGTTTGGTTGTGTCCATTTTTCACTTCTCCTTGCGCACTGCAGAAAATGAAAACCACGCGATAGATCGTCGTACGGGAGGCCGGCCTCTGGGGATGGCCACAAAGGTTGCTGAGGCTACGTTGTAGGGGGCGATGGTGGCAACCGTGCTGCCCCGCCAGTCAGCGCGGGCGCCGTAGGGGAGTTGGCCGATACCACGCATAGAGGCCGTGAGACACGGACTGCTCCCGCACTCAATTCGTTCGTTGGGAATGCCGCGGGTCTCACCTCCCTTCACACGCCAATGGGGGGAGGCCCTCCCGCAGCCACGGGGCCGCGGGAGGGTTGTGTTGTTTCCCTGCCGAGACGGAAGGTTCATGCGGCCGCCGGTTGCGGCCGCCGCTTCCGCAGAACTACTGGCAGATCATCACGTCCAGGTGCACGCCGTAGAAGCTGTACACCGGAACCGTAACCGTGGTGCTTGTGCCCTTGTACGTTGTGAACAAGCCGGGCGCCGGGTTGCCCGATGGGGCAGTGGTGTAGCCCTGAATCTTCACGGGCTCCGGGACGCTCTGCAGGCTCCACCCGCCGGTGAGGTTGATGGTGATGGTTACATAGCCATCCATCGCCGCCGAGAAGGAGACCGTGCCCGCCACGTATGTCTGGCCCGCCATCAGGTTCACAGTCTTTGCCGAGCCATCGTATGGGACATACATCGCCCAGTTGCCCTTGGACACGTACCGCAGGCCCTGAGCCCAGGCGGTCTCATACCGGCACACCGGGGCGACAGGGTTCCAGCAGAAGGTGGTGTGGCTCACTGCGGCGGGCTTGCCGCTTGGGGTGTTCGGCGAATACAGCCCGTTATCCGAGTACGCCTGCGGGTTGTAGTAGAAGACGTTCGCCGCATTCCCGCCCTTGACGATCACGGCGCCGATGGGGTTCGGAGTCGCGCTCCAGTTGAAATACGTGCCGTCACTGCCACTGATGGTGATGTAATTGACATGCCCATCGGGGAACGATGCCGTATAGGTGCCGTTCATGTCGCCGGACCATTCGTCAATCTTGTAGGCATACTGATAGGGGCCACCGCCGATCTGGCTGCACTCAAACGCTGCATTGCCAGACTGCCAGGGATCGTAGGTCTGCATTGAGGTCCACGCCAATGCCGTGCCGCTGAGCGCCACCACGAGCGCCAGAGCCAACACAATCCGCTTCTTCATGGTTCAATCCTCCTTGACATCGCTTCGCTAGATGAATCGGAAATCTGCACCGCTCGCACAGTGCGCGCTGCGAGCCACGCGCCTCCATGGCTTGGAGGATTCTCCGCTTCTGACCGTGATGCGGCCGAAGAGCCTGGGGTTGGCCAGAGGCCCCAGCGGCCTCGCAGATGGTTTGTCGGATAGTTTTTCTGCCCGCGCGCTCCTCCCTCCTTCAAAAGAGTCCAGTTGAAGCAGGCCAGACTTCCGTCGCACGATACGGCGTTGGCTCGGCGCGGATGTGATGTGGGCTACGATGGAGGTGCCGATGAGGACGCCAACGACCACGGCACTAACAGGGGGCTGGCTTCTTGTGCCGAGTCTGCGTGCTGAATGCAGGTACCGCAAGACGACGCGCTGCCCAGCACGATCAAAGGACGCGATATCGCCAATCCCCATTCAAATTGTACAGATTCTCTTGCAATTTGTCAAGGCTTTCTAAGGGTTCTAACCAAATTCAAACTATTCGGCAGCGCTATCGGTTCTGCGTCAGAATGTTCGGGTTAGCGGCCCGAAAGTGCCGGGTTCCACGTGGATGCCTTTGGCTTCTAGGCGCTCCATGAACTTGGGGCGGATACCCGTCGGCTGCAAACGCCCGATGACCCGTCCTTTCTCCACGCCAGTCTGCTTGAATCGGAAGATGTCCTGCATCACGATGATCTGCTCTTCTATGCCCGTGATCTCGCTGATGCTGGTGATCCTCCGGACGCCGTCCAGCATACGCTCCTGGTGCACGACAAGGTTGATGGCCGACGCGATTTGCTCGCGGATGGCGCGGTGGGGGATGTCCATGCCCGCCATAAGCACCATGGTCTCCAGTCGGGCCAGCGCATCACGGGGGCTGTTGGCGTGCAGCGTGGTCATGGAGCCGTCGTGGCCGGTGTTCATCGCCTGCAACATGTCCAGGGCTTCGCCGGCGCGAACCTCGCCGACGATGATGCGGTCAGGGCGCATGCGCAGGCTGTTGACCACCAGTTGGCGGATGGTAACCTCCCCTCTTCCTTCAATGTTCGCCTTGCGGGCCTCCATCGTAATGACGTGGCGCTGTCGCAACTGGAGTTCTGCTGCGTCCTCTATGGTGATGATGCGCTCATCGTTGGGAATGAACCCCGACAGGATGTTCAGGGTGGTCGTCTTGCCCGAACCGGTGCCGCCCGAGATGAGGATGTTCATGCGGCCTCGCACGCACGCCTTCAGGAATTCCAGCGCCTCGCGCGTGATCGTTCCGAACTCCAGCAAGTTCTCAGCGGTGATGGGAATCTTGGCGAACTTTCGGATGGTGAGCACCGGACCGTTCAGCACCAGCGGCGGGATGATGGCGTTGACGCGGGACCCATCGGGGAGACGCGCGTCCACCATCGGGGAAGAGTCGTCAATGTGCCGCCCGATTGGCGCGACGATGCGGTCTATGATACGCATGATGTGGTCGTCATCGTCAAAGCGGATGTCCGTCATCTCAATGCGCCCGTTGCGCTCAATGAAGACGTAGTCCGTGCCGTTCACCATGATCTCAGTGATGGTCGGGTCTGCCAGAAGGGGCTCTATCGGGCCATATCCCGTAATGTCGGCAATCACCATGTCCAGGTACTTCTGACGCTGGGTTGCCGTCAGGGTAAGCGCCTTCTGGTTCACGGTTTGATTGAACAGAGTCTCTATGTCGCGCTGAATCTCTTCGGGCTTCTTTCTGTCCAGGTTGTTGCCCATTTCGGAAAGCAGCCGCGACTGGATGGTTTGCAGCAGGTCCCGATATACGGTATCAATCTTCGGCGGAGGGAGCACTCTCCGGCCAGGCACCAGAGATATGGTCGTGTCTTCCGGCTGTATCGCCGTTTCCGTGCGTCTCAGAAGAGCCATTTCCCCCGATTACCTCCTAGGATTCGGTGTTGCCCTTTTGCCGGCCTCTTCCAAACATCTTCCACCGGCGCGTAAGTCGTTTGCCCCGTGCTGACTCTTCTGCCTCGCCGCGGCCTTCAAGTTCGTTCAACAGCCACATGGCCAGTTCCACGATAGCCTGGGCGAGCGAACTCTTGGGACTGGAGGATACCAAGGGTACCCCCTCGCTGGAAGCCTGGAACACCGTAAGGCGGTCCTCGGGCAGATGCTTGTCTACCTTCTTCTTCAGGCTTTCCTCAATGTCGCGAATCTCCACTGCGCCAGGGCGATCGGCCTCGTTGATGATGAGAGAGTAGCGTTCCATTGAACCGCCCTGTGTCTCGGCAAAGCTGAGGAACTGCCGCACGCTCTTGAGAGCCGGGATGTCGGGCGTTGCGACCAGAAGCACCCGGTCCGAAATCTCCAAAATCCGCAGCACGACTTCGTACAGAAACCCCTTCGTATCCACAATCACATAGTCAAACATGTCTTGCAGTTGAGAAAGGATGGCGTCCATGTGCTTTGCGCTTACGAGGTCCGACGATTCCAACTTGTCCGGAGCCAGCAGGACTTTGATTCCAGAAGCGTGGGAGGCGAGCACCGCCGAGACCAACTGGGGGTCCAAATCCGCGGCGTGAGGCACGAGATCGACCGCACTGCGCAACGGTCTCAGATTCAGAAGCGCGGCGACGTCGCCAAACTGCAAGTTGCCGTCCACCAAGACCACCTCGCGCCGGCCGGGTCGCTGGAGGGCCACCGCCAAGTTGACGGCGATGGTGCTGCTCCCTGTGCCGCCCTTGGGGCTGAAAACCGTAATGAGTTTGCCTCGCTTGCGCGGCTTGATGGGCGTGGGTTCCAGCACCGGTGGCGGGGCCACAACGGCCTCAAACGGTACGCGGCGACCCGACTCCAATTCATACACGCGGCGTATGCTCGCGGCCAGTTCGTCCGACGTGAAGGGCTTCACCAAGAAGTCGCGGGCGCCGGCCAGCATGCTGCGCCGCACCGAGTCCCCGCCTCCCTCCACGGACATCATGATCACATGGGCAAATGGGAACCTCTTGGTGATGATCTCCGTGGCGGTCATCCCATCCATGCCGGGCATGTTGAGGTCCATCAGGACGATGTCCGGCCCGAGGCTGGCCGTCTGGTCAATAGCCGCTTCGCCGGTGGCTGCCTCGCCCACGATCTCTATATCGCCCTCAAACGCCAGCATCTTCCGCAGGTTTTCGCGCGTTTCGGGACGGTCGTCCACAATGAGCACGCGAATGCGTCCCTTCTCAGATTGCGTATGTTCGGTTTCCGACATGCCTGCTGCCCCTTTGCTTTGGAATCAATGTCATTATATGCGCGCCTACGGAACAAGGCAATACCCAATTCACTTCAGATAGGAAGAACAGTTACCCGGGCTCGGGGGGGGCAGAGCCCAGATACCATGCGATCAACGTGGCCGTAGTTACATATCGGTATTGGCGCCGTAACCAGCCCTTACTCGGTGAGTTTGATCACTACAACGCCCTTGTCCCACTGGCTCGGATGCGTTTCGCTTCCCTCAACCACGAAGCCGTCAAAGTACCCTTCAAGGCGATGCCCGCCCTGGGTTACAGCCGTTACATAGAACGCGGCGAACTCAATCACGTGGTAGTAATAGGAATTCACGATACTATTGTCATCGGTGTGGGCGCACCAGATGCCGAGATACTGGTTGTTGCACTCCGTCGCGCAGTAACTGTTGGGATCCCATTGGCCATAACCCCCGCTGTTGCTCCAACCCTCGTACTGTCCGGGGACCGGGTGGCCCCAGGCATCCACGAGGCAGCGCGGATTGCCGTTCGCATCAAGGTCACTCTTGGTGAACTGGAAGACCTGGTCAAACAACGGGATGATGATGTACTTGCCCACGTAGGCTTCCTTCAGCACCGCCGCCTTGATGCCCGGATCCCCCATGTACGACGTATTCCGCTGGACCTCGCCAGGATACCCGTTGCGCATCCACTCCGTCAGTTCGTTGGAATCAGGAGAGCACTGAGTCTGAGGCAACGGGCAGTCCAATCCGAGCCAGCCCCACTCCGCGGGGGCCTTCTTGTCGTTGCCCGCGAACAACGTGTACGGCGTGCCCGGGGCGAAGACTTCGTCGCTGTGCCATCTGAAAGCGAGAGGCACCAGCCCGGAGGCAGTCCACGCCGACCCGTAGGAGGCTTCCGCCTCCGCCGACGCCGTCATCTGCCTCACCCCGAGAACGCTTGCGAAGAACGTCGGAACATTGACAGTGGCGACGACATGGACGCCTGTCGCCGCGCTGTAGTTCTTAGGAGCCGGGGCCCCACTGCCCGCGCTGATCGGGTATTTTGAACCGTTTTCGGCTACGTACAACGCTTGGACAGAGTGGGCGCCGTTCCGCTGCGCCCAGTCCAGGATCAGGCTATACAACTGCCCATCGGTCAGCGATTCCGACGGGTCTACCTGATAAATTGCGAGGGCACGCGCCCCCGCCAAGGCCCCGGCATCGGCGGCGTTCTGCATCTGCCGGCGCTCCACGTACCAGTACGCCAAATCAATCGCAAACGCCGAGAAAATCAAGAGCACCGTCATGGCAACGGCGATGATGATCAGCGATTGCCCCTGTTCTCTGTGAATCCCGCTTTTCTTCATCTCCCCCCACCTCACTATGCGACTCACACGGATACGCGACCTATTCAATCACCATGGTGGCTGTGGCCGACAGGTTGAGCACCGGAATGATAGGCGTCCAACTGCGAAAACGGGCGCGCACAATCACGTGGATTTGGTTGCCTTTTGTGCAGTAGGCTCGGCTGTCGCCCGAAGCCTGCCCATGGGCGTGGAAACAGTGAATCTCCACTTGCGGCGTGTCCGTCCCGAGGGTGTACAGAAGAGCACGCGTGCGGCCCTCAATGTTGGGGGTATGGTCGGCGCTGGTCCACCACATTGGGTGTACGGTCCCGAAGCGAGCACCCTCGCGTGCCGCGTTCGCCATGCTGCTCCACGTGAAGAAGAGCCGCGCGAAATCTATCGCGCCGAGCGAGATGAGAAGCACTATCCCCAGGACTAGAGCATACTCAACCAGCGCTTGTCCTCTACGCAATTGGCACCTTTTCCGACGAAGGAATCGCTTATCCATGCGCACGCCCCGCTGCAATGACACCCTACTGGCTGCTCATAATCATCATCTCGGCTCGCCTCACGATGCGAATACTGTTCACACCGACGATTCGGCCGAAATACAGTGGCAGATCGTAGGTAACCGTAACCACGATCGGCTCGCCCGGAACCGAAGACGAACTGATGGCAACATTGCTTCCATCCAGGACCACGCCTGTGAAAGCCATGCCGGAATTGTTGGCGAAGTCCACCACACGAACCCGGATGGAGTCATACCAAGTCGGGTGGATGGAACCAAAGCGCGCACCAACGCGCGCCGCATTGGACAGCACGATAGAAGCATCCAACACGCGGCCAAGGTCAATCACCGCGGCCAAGATGATGAGGAGGATAGGAAGGAGCAATGCGACTTCAACGAGACTTTGGCCTCGGCGGTGCCGCTTGGAACTCACCCTGTTCATAGATTGTACACCCCTCGCCCAACAGTACTATGGCGCCCAGAATAAACCAAAGGCTCTGCTGTGGCGGAACCCGCCGCCCAGAAAGTCTTGGTTTCACCGCACTCTAAAGCCCCATAGGTCACGCGAAGACCCAGAGGCTCCTGCCCGCTAGAGCCGGTGGTCCCGGCGATGCTCCATCGGGGGGTGGTATGGGTGGCATGCCCGACGACGGAACCTCACTGTCGCCGCGCTGGCAACCGTCAAGCCAGCACCGGGATGTGGCTAGGACCGAACGAAACGTCTGCCTCGGAGACGCAACCTGTTACCTAAAGGTTGCTGATAATGGTGCTGAAGACGTTCCCGACAGCCGGCCCAAGCAGTAGCAGCACAGCGATGACCACGACGGCAACCAGCACAAGAATCAAAGCATACTCAACCAATCCCTGCCCTTTCTCCCGCGGTAGGTAGAACATGTCTCTCACCTCCTTTCTATGCCTGTTTTTTACCAGCGGAGACTCTGGCAATGCAAAATACTAGAAACATTATACACCCAAAGTTCATACATTTGCAATAGGTTTTGGTTTGAATTTGGTTAGAATTCAGCGGTTGCCGGCAAAATGCTGTCATCATGCCTGCCGGGTTCCTCATACGCGAGCACTTACAGGGCGAACCAGATTTGCCAGGCACGCCCCGCAACCGCCCAGCGTGAGCCAAGCCCCAAACAACTACAATCCGCTGATCACCCGGCTGAACGCGTTTCCGATAGCCGGCCCCAGCAACATCAAGACTGCGACAACGACCACAGCAACGAAGATCAAAATCAAAGCGTACTCAACCAATCCCTGCCCGCTTTGTCGTCTAGCCCAGAACATGCTCTCACCTCCTTTCAGGCTCGTGCCCCCAAATCACGAATCGTGCGGCAGGATAAATCTACTACCAACATTATACTTCAGTTTCTGTGCGGTTTTGGTTTGAATTTGGTTAGAGTTCTCCGGTCTGGCCCGGATTGGATAAGACCCCAGGGCGCTGAGCAACCTGCAGGCCCTGCAAAGACGAATGAATGGGGAGACAGGGTGGGAGCGGCGCTTGACGGAGCACACATCAGGGCATATAATCCCACCCAGAAGCGCCACCCTTGTGCAACCGGTACTCTGTCTTGCATGCAGACTGTGTGCTCACAACCAGATGAGGCGAGTGCGATGGGATACGATGACGAATTAGAAGATCTACGCCAAAAGGCCGGCCCGCGGGCGCGCCTCGCGGCAGAACTAGGCCGAGCCCGCCAAGCCTATCGGTCGCTCCGCTTCAGGACAGCCGCCAGGCACCTGGAAAATGCCCTAGCACTGAGTCCGGATGACAAGTCCATCAGGCGACGGCTTCGTTTTGTCCGTTTTTTCAGTTGGTTCCAATATGTAGTCCTGGCTCTCCTGGTCGCGGTCGTTGGACTTGCGGCCTTCCTTACGGTAACGCAGTGGGGGCCCACGCTTCTTGCGAAACTGGCAGTTACCCCTACCCCTAGACCTACCAGCACACCGACCAGCACGCGCGCCGTCCCCACGCAGGGCCCTACGGCCACCCGCAAACCGTCTCCGCAAAGTACATCCCTGCCTACGCCAACGCCTGATATCCGCGTGGAGGTGCTGCGTACGCAAGTTACGGGGCAGCGAGTGATCGCTGAGTTCAGAGTGCTGGAATCGGGCATAAGCCGAACGGGGCTTCGTCCCGCGGACATAGAGATTCAAGCAGCCGGTCGTCAAGTTCCATTCCGACTAGATGAACGGAGTGCCGACGACCCGGTCTGCGTGATCGTTGTGGTGGACAACTCGGGCTCAATCGCTCCCGGCCTGGAGCAAATCCGCGCGGCCATTCGCGGCCTGAACGAGAAGCGCAAGCCCGGCGACCAACTCGGCTTGGTGCTGTTCGCTGAGCCTAACCGAGTTGAGGTCAAGCAGACCCCATCGGACTCCCCTCTGAATGACCGTGTTATTACTGGGCAGGGGCAGCTCACGGCACTGTGGGATGGTATATTGAAAGGCATGGAACTGGCGCAAACGTGTTCGGTCAGCACCCGTTACCTCATTGTTCTGACCGACGGCGCTGATAATGCCAGTGTTCTCCTCAGGGGAGATGACAGAGAAAGGGCTTTGAAAATTGCTCAGAGGGCAGCAACGGAAAACCTTGGGATTTGCACCATTGGCGTGGAGACTGAGGTGCTGAGGGAGGAACCGCTTCAGCTGGTCGCATACCGGTGCCGCTATAGTAGTACCGCTCGGTTTGCTGATCTGGTCTCGCTGTTCCAGGGAGTTTTCGGATACGTTCGGCATTTCTATAGGGTGGAGTTTGGCGTAGATTCGCTGCCACCTGAGGCAAAATCCTTCACTTTGCGTGTGCTCAAGACCAAGGATACCGTCATTGAGATCGGCAAGTAACGGCTACGGGGGAGCGAAGCGCATCCTGGCCGAAGCAGGAGCCTGCTCTCGGGATAGCGCATTTTGCGGGGTACGAGCAAATCTCAACACGGGAGAGAGCCATCCCTGGATTCGCCCACCGAATCTACCAGTGAGCAAGGAACACTCTGGCACGCTGAACAAAGAAAAGGCTTAAGCTTCACCGGGGGGTGATTTTGGGCGGCGGCAAAGCACTGCACCCCGAGACAAGAATGCTTCCTGGAATCTTCTCTTCGCTTCGCATGTGGTGTCGGCGGCACATGGCCGCGCTAGCACGCGATGGCGAGTGGTGGACGCTTCCAGTCATTCTCGTCATGGCTGTGGGGCTAAGCCTACCTCCCGGTTCTGGGCCGGATTACCTGAAAGTGTACTACCACGCGGCTGAGCGGGGTTTCACGGGGTTCTACTACCCTTCATGGGCACTTCTCGCACTGAAACCGTTTGACCTTCTACCCCCGCGTGTCGCACATGTCAGTTTCCTTGTTGCACAGTCCGCGTGTATCGTGATAGCGGCGCGTTACTTCGGCGGCGACTTACGGGGCGTATTTCTCATACACCGCTGTGCGATTCCTGCTCTTGGGCCAGTTTGACGGATTCGTTATCCTTGGCCTGGTGCTCCTTGATTGGGGACTCCAACAACAGCACGACTGGGTTGCCGGGCTAGGCCTATCGCTCGCGCTGATCAAACCCCAGTTGGGCCTTCCCCTTGCCACCTACTTCCTCTTGCGAAGGCGCCGCTTCTGGCCGCTCCTGGTACTTGCAGGAATCGCCGTGCTTTCGATCCTGCTGTGGCCTGGTTGGCCCAGGGACCTCCTGACGCGGCTACAACAGGAGCCTCCCATTCGCCTTGGCAATGTTAGTCTGTGGCCGTTTATGGGCAGTGGTGCCCTACTGCTTTGGCTGCCCGCGACCCTCCTCCCTATGCCACCGGCGCGGCGGCAGACCCTGTTGGCAGCAACGTCTGCGCTCGCGTTACCCTATTTTCAATCTCACTCGCTGATGCTCCTCTACGTCATGCCAATCGGGCTGCTACCGCTCCTGGCAAACATCGGATTCCTTTCGGTCCTGGGGAATGAATCGGCGCTTACCCTTCAAGCCGTTGTGCCCATGGGTGTATACGTATGGATGGTGGGCCTGACGGCACGCGAACTGTGGGGTAGATTGCACAGCGGCGCTCCCAGCCACTGAGGGCGAGGGAATCCATCACAGCCAGCCTGCGCGCATCCCGACGGTCGGTCTTGATGCGGTCTCCAGGCCCCTTCGGGATGAATGCCGGTGCGGCCACCTCGCAAGGAATGCCCAGTTCATCTAGCCACCGCTTGACGACAAACCCTGCGCTGCTGGCTTCATAGCAGAGGCGCAACTCCCCCCGCTTGCGCCACCGTTTCGCAGCACGCTCCAGATGCTTGCGGTCATTGGGCACTTCATCCCAAAAATAGACCCCGGTCTCGGGTGAGAAGAGAAAGGCCACGATGCTCTCCTGATGGACATCCGGACCGCCATAGTATACAATGCTCATCGGGCTGACCTCCTTGGCAAGATGCCGTAAGTTGTATGCGGATAGGGTGGAATGCTCCACTAACCCGCGATTGTACAACAAGGTCGTCAGCCCTTCCATTTATCTACTTGACAAACCCCCGCGATCTGTGGTAGAATTATTTGCAGATAATCACTTTCCACGGCTAACCGATCGGTTCAGGAGAGGGGTATGACCGATCCGCAGTCCCGCTTCGACGAACTGATGAACAGACTCAGGGAACGCCAGTGCCGGATGACGCCACAGCGCGTAGCCCTTCTCCGCCTGCTGGCTTTCAGCGAAGAACACCCCAGCGCCGCCCGCCTGTACGAACAGCTCAAGGCCCAGTTCCCCACCACCAGCCTGGCGACCGTCTACAAGACCTTGAACCTGCTGGACGAGATGGGCGAGGTGTTGGAACTGGGCTTCAGCGACGACGTCGTCCGCTACGATGTGAACAAGCCTTACCCGCACCCTCACCTGATCTGCGTTCACTGCCGGAAGATCGGCGACTGCGATCCCGGCCTGGCCCAGGGGCTGGACCAGCAGGTGGCGCAACAGTCTGGCTTCCAGGTCATCGGTTACCGCCTGGATTTCTATGGCCTGTGCCCCGCGTGCCAGGATGCGGAGAAGAAGAAATCTGCGAACGAATAGGAAGAAAGGTACGAAAGATTAGAAAGGAGGGAGCCTATCGGAACGTTTTCATAGTTCTTTGCCGCACGATTGGGTTGACAGGGTAGAAAGGATGGATGGACCATGAAACGCTTTTCCCTTTGGCTTATCGCTTTGCTCTGTGTCGGGCTGGCCGGCCTCAGCTACGCCGCCGCGGTGGTGCCCAACGAGATTCAACAACCGGGCACCCAGCCGCGCGAGGTGAGCAACCTGGAGAGCCCCGACAAGTGCGACAACTGCCACGGCGGCTACAACCAGGCTGTGGAGCCTGCCTTCAACTGGCGCGGCAGCATGATGGCCAACGCCAGCCGTGACCCGATCTTTTGGGCCACGCTGGCCATAGCGGAGCAGGATTTCGCCGGCTCGGGCGATCTGTGCATCCGCTGCCACAGCACCGGCGGCTGGTATGCGGGCCGCTCGACACCGACCGATGGCTCGGCGCTGGCGGCGGGTGACGCCGACGGCGTCGAGTGCGACAATTGCCACAAGATGACCGACACGAACCAGTCAGAGCACGCCGGCGTCATGAACCCGCCCTTTATCGCCAACGACAAGCAGAGCCCGGCGACCGGTTACTACGGCAGCGGCATGGAAGCGCTGTCCGGTGGCAGCGCCAAGCTCGGCCCCTACAGCGACGCCGCGGCCAAGCACCAGTTCCTGCAGTCGAAATTCCACCGCGACGTTGACTATTGCGGCACCTGCCACGACGTCTCTAACCCGGCCGTCGGCGACCTGGCCCATAACCACGGGACCCAGCCTACAGCCGACGCGGTGGTAGCCAGCGGCGTGCCCGGCTCGCCGCTGACCGGCAAGGCCGCCTTCAACAACTTTCCCTACCAGTACGGCATCGTCGAGCGCACCTACAGCGAGTACATCTCCGGCGCGCTGTCCAAGACGCTCGTCGCCAACTATGCCAGCCTGCCCGCCGACCTGAAGGCCGGCGCCATCCAGGCCGCCTTCAACAGTGCCGGGGGCAACTACAAGGATGGCGCTGCCCGCTACTTTAGCTGCCAGACCTGCCACATGAGGGCGGTGAGCGGCTACGGCGCCAACAAAGCCGGCATCCCGCTGCGGACCGACCTGCCGCTGCACGACATGACTGGCGGCAACTACTGGGTGCCCGACGTCATCCTCTACCAGAATGCGCAGGGCACGCTGCGCCTGGGGGGCGGCCTGACGGCGGTGCAGATCTCGGCCATCCAGGCCGGCAAGGCGCGGGCGCAGCAGCAGCTCAACCTGGCCGCTTCGCTGTCGGTGAGCGGCAACACGCTCAAGGTCACCAACCTGACGGCCCACAAGCTGATCTCGGGCTATCCCGAGGGCCGGCGCATGTGGCTCAATATCAAGTGGTACGACGCCAACAACACCCTACTGCGCGAGGACGGCGCGTATGGCGTGGTGACGACGGTCAACGGCACGCCGGTCAAGTCAATCCTCAACCTGGCCGATCCCAATACCAAGATCTACGAAGCGCACTATGGCATGACCCAGGAGTGGGCGGCGCAGCTCATCAGCCTGGGCTACTCTCCCAATCTGCCGTTGAGCTTTGACCGTGTGACCGGCGCCGTGGACTATACCCTCGGCAACCTCGCTGCTCAGTCGCCCGGCACCTACCACGAAACGTTCCACTTTGTCCTCAACAACACCGTGGTCAAGGACAACCGCATCCCGCCCTATGGCTTTGCCTACGACGAGGCGAGGAAGCGCAACGCCCTGCCGGTGCCGGCCGACCAGTACGGCAACCCTGGCCCAGGTGGGACCTACAACTACTGGGATAGCGTCACCCTCAACCCGCCGGCCGGTGCGGTCTATGCCCAAATCAGGCTGCTCTACCAGCCGACCAGTTGGGAGTACGTCCAGTTCCTGTACCTGGCCAACACTGGTCAGAACGCCTTCCTGGCCAACGAGGGGATCAACCTGCTGAATGCCTGGCTGAACACCGGCATGGCCGAGCCGTACGTCATGGCTTCGGCGACGTGGGGCAGCGCGCCGCCGCCGCCGTGTACTGCGCCGGGTGTGCCCGGCAACCTGATTGCGACGGCCGGTAAAAAGGCGATCACCTTGACCTGGACGGCTGCCAGTCCCGCGCCCACCGCCGGCTACCGCATCTACTACGTCCAGTCCGGCAAGCTCCAGTTCCGGGCGGGGGTGGGGCCCACGGTGCTGACCTACAAGGACAGCGGGCTGACCAGCCGCCAGACCTACACCTACGTGGTGACCGCCTGGAACGACTGCAACGGCAACGGCACCTTTGACGCCGGCGTGGACAAAGAGAGCGCCGCCAGTAACCAGGCCAGTGGCACAGCGCAATAAGCAGCGAAAAAGAGAAGACGAAAGACAGATGGTGCGCTGACCGCTTTCGCGAGTCAGCGCACCAGGTTTTCCACACCAGCCTCCGGAATTTGACAAGGCCCGCTCCAATACTACAACCTTACTTATGGTGGACGGTTCCCATGGATGCCATATTCTGGCCAACAAGTACCCCGTCGGCGGTAGTGGCTGCGGCGAGCCTGCTGGCGCTTGACACGCAGGGCTTCCACCCTCCTGCCCCTGGCGCTTGCTTCCAGCGGGAAACCGTAGCAGGAGCGACGCCTAGCAGGACGTTGATCTCACGAACCCCCTGCCTTCTTGCGACAGCACGAAGGTCAATAGGGGGTGCAAGTCTGCTACAATGCGACCTATCGGCGACGCCGGGCTCCGCAGGCTATCTACCTCGCCCGACAAGCCCCTCCGACATGTGAATCTTCTCTTCGCTCCCCGAGCACAGCGCACGTGCGTTGGACAGAGTGCACTGACTTACCTTTCGTGATTGCAAACCATCGCTTGCGGTTGGGCCAATGACGAGCACGCTCTCAAAAGGAGACGGTTGTTTCTCCTCAGGGTGAGTCAAACATACTGGCGGAACCGACGGCTTCGGTGCAATACCACTCCAACTATAGCACGTGGCTGACAGGAGTCAAGTGATTTGCGGGTGTATCTTTTTCGGCGCGAATTAGCCAGACCGATACGCGGCAGCCTGGAACGCGTGGAGCGTGAGGCAGGTTCTCATATCATGGCAACGGCGAAGCCCCGAAGCAATCCCTTACAAGACCCTCGGAGTCTGTTTTTCATTCGCGTGGATTCGCGCTATTCACGGTTACAACACCGACAGCACTACGCCCACGACCTACCGCTTTACAGGCCAGGGCGAAGAGGCTACAATAGGCCTGTACTTTTACAACGCGCGGTGGTACGACCCGGCCCTTGCCCGCCCCAAGGCTGGAGCAGTATCCCCGCAACGCCGAGGGCCACTTGTCGGTCATGCACGCGGGGATGCCCGAGCAGGTCCGGGCCCTGGCCAGCGAGTTAGGCGCGGCGCTGGCGGCGGGTGACGCCGACGGCGTCGAGTGCGACAATTGCCACAAGATGACCGACACGAACCAGTCAGAGCACCCTGGCGTCATGAACCCGCCCTTTATCGCCAACGACAAGCAGAGCCCGGCGACCGGTTACTACGGCAGCGGCATGGATATTCTCTGTACGGGCCACGCACCTTCGCCCGTACAAGTCCAAAGACATCGGACGCCCCCGCCTATCTGCGGCAGCCGGCACACCCGCACGTTCGCACCCCGATGCCGCTTGCGCTAATCCCCATCGCGCGCATTCCGCCGCGCCGCAGGCCCGTGATTTGACAAAGACAGCGTATTGTGATATAT
>Ga0272448_1002410_pt1 | contig 23443 bp, 23 predicted proteins | sample YNPCB0191_FD_202220 | JGI IMG/M metagenome (GOLD analysis project Ga0272448, IMG submission 202220) | Hot spring sediment microbial communities from Yellowstone National Park, WY, United States - YNP-CB-019-1 | ecosystem: Environmental > Aquatic > Thermal springs > Hot (42-90C) > Sediment... | reverse complement strand
GGCGCACCGATCCGCCGAGCCCCGGAGGGCCGGCAGAACAATCAGTCAAAAAGATCACGTGCCGGCGCAGGCGCCGCGGCGGGGCGCGAGCGCAGGCGCGCGCGAATTATGCGGTAGATGCGCCGCGTCACGTAGAGCTGCCGTGCGTGGTCGCGCGGAAAGAGCCGGCGCACTTCCTCACCGATTCGCTGCAGCGCCGCCTCGAACTGCGGCACCAAGGCGGCGGTCACGGTAGGGTCGTAGGGAAGCCGGATGCTGCGGCAGCCGAGCTCCATGAAGAGCTTCAGGTAGCGCGCCGTGACGAGATCGGGACACTGGATGCGCTTGCGCGCCGACTGAACCTCGTAGCCGAGAAGCGTCTTCATGATGCGCGCGCTGCCCTTTCTTCCAAGCAGCTGGATCGTGCGCGTCCTGATCGGCAGGACCTTTTCGCGATAGATCCCGGCGAGGTCGGCGCAGCCGGGCTCCATGGCGACCAGCGTGTCCAATATTTTTTTGTGCGGAATCCTGCCGCCGCTTCCGGGGTGGACGTTCGCGGATGCGCGGACTCGTGGCGTATTGCCGGGCGATTCGCTCATGCGATGTCTCACCCGGCGGTGCTCTTGGCCGCAGCCGACCGGGCTCTCAGGGTGCGCTGGGCGTTGTTGCGCACGGCCTCCGGGACTCCGCGGTCGCGGGCGAGCAGGGCCAGGTCCTTCGTGCGCAGCCGCACCAGCAGGGTTTGGGAAACGAAGGGCGGTGTGCGCGGATTCTTCACCAGGTTGTGAATGATGCCGTAGCTCTTGGTCCACTCGCGGCTGATGCCGATGTGGCGCAGGACCTCGTCGGAAACATTGCGCATGGCGGCGAACGTTTCCACTTCGGCTTCGGTGAGCTTCGGATTCTGCAGCACGTTGCGCGCGACCTCGCGGTTGGCGTCGCGAATCAGGATGGTGCGCGCCTCGCGCGGCCCGACGAGCGCCAGCCGGAGTTTCTGCGCCACCGACATCTGGGCGATGCGCTTCTGCAGGGCCGCCTCGCGTTCCTGGGGATCCAGCGGCAGCCCTTCCAGGATCAGGTCGTCGGGCGGCGCCTCCTCCTGCAGCTCGACCGCCTCCTCTGCGGGAGCGGCCGCCTCTTCCTCCTTCGCGCCGACCGCGTAATCGGTCTGCTTGCTGGTGAAGTACTCATTCTCGATTTCCTGGACCAGAACCTGGATCTGGGTGGTGATCGCGGGATTGTTCTTGATGCCGCTCAGGATTTCCGGAGACTGGATCAGGCGCACGCGGTTGTAAAGGATGATCTCCATGAGCGGCGGGGCGACGCGCGCGGCCAGTTTGGCGATCGCCTTTCCCGGGGCCGCCGGATTGAGGATGATCGCTTCGTGAACGGCGGCATCGGTGCTGTGGGCGGCGAAATAATCGAGCACGGATTCGCTGCAGGTGCGCGATTGCAAATGGGGAAGGAGTTCTTCTGCGCTCCAGCCTTCGAGAGTGCGGCGCGCCTGGGCGGCTACGTCCGCATCGCCGTCCCCCGTCAGGTGGACCAGGAGTTCGAGCATCTCCACCGGGGGAATGGGCGCGAGACCCTGGGCCGCGATCATGCGCAGGGGCTTGGGCGGCGTCCCTTGGAGAAAAGACCTGAGGAATGCGCTCTCTGCCATTTCCTCAACTCGCGGTCTTGGCGAGGAGTTCCTGCAGGTTCTGCTCCGTGATCGCCAGCTTCACGACGCTGCCGGGTTTCCCCAGCGGCTTGAGCGGCATGCCGTTGACCTTGAGGTGGACGCCCGCGGCATTGCCGAGCACGAGGAAAAAGCCCTGGTCCGCGGCGTAGGTGTGGTCCTCGCCGGGCCGGAGCAGGCGCACGAGTACGCGGTTGCCGTCGCTGTCGAGCGATACCCAGCAGTCGTCCACGACCTCGACGGTGAGCACGAACTTGCCCTGCGCCATTTCCCCGGCGGCTGGTTCCTGCGGTGCTGCGGCCTGCAGCGCTTCATCCGAAACGCGGAGCGGCGCCGGCGCCTCCTGGGCCGCTTGAGCGCTCATCATATCTTCGTGGGGGCGGTCCGGGTCGACAAGGATGGTCGGAGCGGGCCGGGAAAAATAAGGCGAGAATACCGCGGAGATCCAGTCGCGACTGAAATAGAGTCCGGCGACCGACAGGAGCAGGCCTGCGGTCCAGACGGCCAGCGGATGGGAGCGCGACGGTGCGAGGTTGCACGGGCTCGCTTGCGGGAGCGGCTGCTGCGCTTCGCCCGCCGCGGCGCCGGCTTCGGCGCGGTAGCGCTCGAGATACTCCTGCGCATCCGTGCCGAGATACTCGCAATAGGCTCGCAGGAAGGCGCGGTTGTACATGCCTCCGGGCAGATCCTGGTAACGGCCCTCTTCCAGGCTGCGGAGGTGCCTGATGCTGATGCGCGTGTCCTGCGCCATGCGATCGAGGCCGACGTTCTTTTCTTCCCGGAGTTTCTTGAGGTCGATTCCCAAAGGCGTCATCGTAGGCATCCCGATACTCGATACCGTTTCGCAGGATTCGATGCGTCAACGTCCGGGGGGAACTACTGCGTCCCTTCAGACCATTTCGGCAAGTCCGGCCAATTCTATTACCGCAAAACCTGACCTGTCAATTCTTTCCGTGTGTCGCGCCTTGCGTTGCGCCGGGCCCGCCCGTCTGTTAACTTTATGAACGTTCCGGCGGGAAAGAATGCACGGCTGGCTCTGGCTTCTGGCACTCGATGCAGGCGGGATCGCAGAAACCTTGCGCGGGTTGGCCTTCGCCTTCGACGGGCCGGGGATGCTCCTGGTGGCTTTGTGCGATTCCTCATTTCTTTCCGTGCCCGAGGTCAACGATTTCCTCATCGTCCTGCTTTCCATCGGCAAGCCGGCGAGTCGGGTGGCTTATTACGTAATCATGACCACGCTGGGTTCGGTCGCGGGCTGCCTGCTGCTGTATTCGGTCGGGCGCAGGGGCGGGAGCGCGCTTCTCAGGAAGAAGTTCTCCGCGCACACGCTCGAGAGAATCGCAGGCCTGTACCGCCGCTACGGCGTCCTGACGGTCGTCGTTCCCAGCATTCTCCCTCCGCCCTGTCCGTTCAAGGTTTTTGTTTTCAGCGCGGGCGCATTCCGGCTGAGCGCGCCCGCGTTCGCCGCTGCCGTGGCCCTGGGGCGGACGGTGCGCTACTCGATGTGGGGTGCGCTGTCGTTTTTCTACGGCGAGGCGGTGCGATCGTTCATGAGAGACAACCTGCGCGAGATCGGGGTGGTGTTGTTTGCGGTCTTTGTCGCGGTTTTCGCTCTGCTGGCGGTCTGGTATTTCCGGCGCAAGTAGGTGCCGGCACGCGCCCTGAGCCGGCAGCCCGGGGTGAGCCGCAGGCGAACCCCCGGGAAGGGGCGTATCGATCAGGCGAGCCCCGGAGGACCGGCAGGAAGCGCGGCCCGCCGAATCGGCGATACCGAATTCCGACATCGCGCCGACGCGCGATGCGCCAGTGCCGGAGGCACGGCGGCGGGTAGCCGGGGGTGAGCCGCAGGCGAACCCCCGGAAAGGAGCGTATCGATCGTCGCAGCCCCGGAGGGCCGGCAGACCGGGGTTTCTGATATATCCTTCTGCCGGCCCTTCGGGGCTTGTCGCATGCCGCTTCCTTTTCTCCAGGTTCGCTTCCGCTCACCTGGAGCTACCAGCTTCCGTCCCTCCGGGACGGACATGGGTCCGCCGCGGCGCGGCGGACCTACTTGCGCGGCGGACCTACCTGCGGGTCGGGAGCTCTTTCAGAACTGGTTGAAAATGCTTGACCTATCGGTGCGTTGCGTTGACACGGGACGCGGCGTCTGCTAGAGTCACCCGTCATCTCACGAGCCCGCCGTGGGCTGCGGAGGTGCGGCGTCAGGGAGAACAGAGGTGCGTTGGGCGCATGGTGCGGCCGTTTTGATCTGCATGGCAGCTGTGACGACTTCGGCATGCGGCGTCAAGCGGGCGATTCCGGTGGCGGTGCCGCCGCGCATCCTGGAGGCCAAGACCGCCGGGCTCGACGAGTTGCTCGATCTGCTGCGGTCGCGCAGCGAAAGCATCGTTTCGCTTGCGGCCAACTCGCTCAGGATCACCTTCACCTCCGGCACGCTCGAGAGCGGCAGGCTGGAGGAATATCGCAGCGCGCCGGGGTATCTCCTTGTCTCGCGCCCCGCGCGGCTGCGGCTGAACGTGCAGAATCCGGTGACCAAGACCACGATCCTCGACATGCTTTCGGTCGGCGACGATTTCGCGATCTGGTACCCGAGGGAGAATAAATTCTTCACGGGCCGAAACAGCGTCAAGGAGTTCGCCAGCGACGAGGACACGCAGGCCGACCGCTTCACGGCGCGCCCGGCTCACCTGCTGGAGGCGCTGCTGCCGCAGCCGCTGCCGGTCGACGATCCCGAGATGCGCGTGGCGCTCGAAGAGCGTCGTGACAGCGAGGCCAAATACTATGTCCTCTCGCTGTTCCGCGAGAAGGGCGGCCGGGTGCTCGAGCCCGTGCGCCGGGTGTGGATCGAGCGCTCGCAGCTCGTGCCCGCCAAGGAAGAATGGTTCACCCCCGATGGAGCGCAGGCCGGAACGGTCTCCTGCTCGCGTTTCGCGGCGGTGGGAGGCGTCATGCTTCCCCTGTCGATCGTCCTGGAGCGGCCGGCCGACGGATACTCGATCGACCTGGAGGTGAAGGAATGGAAGATCAATCCCGACCTCCCCGCAGCGGCCTTCACCATGGAGCCGCCGGCGGGAGCGCGGCGCGTGGTGCTGCGGGAGAAGGGAGCAGGGAAGGCAGGGTCGTGGAAAACCTGGTAACCGCCAATCTGCGCGCGCGCCCGACGCGCACCGGCATCAGCATTCTGGCCGTGGCCCTGGGCGTGATCCTGATGCTGGTCATCGGCGGGATCACGCAGGGAACGCTCAGCGACTACCTGGATCGGACCGTCGCGGTCGGGGCGGACTTCATCCTCAAGCCCAGCGACTCGTCGATTCTGTACGCCTTCACGAGCGCCACGCTGCCGGTGAAGCTCGCCCAGAAGGTCGGCGAAGTCCCGGGCGTGAGCGTGGTCGCTCCCGTCCTGTCGATCTTCCGCGCTTCCGATTTCGGGCTGGTATTCGGAATCGACCCGGAGACCTACAACCGGCTGCCCGGGCGCCTGCGGATCGTGGCCGGCAGGGAATCGCTCGAAGGATTCGAGACCATCGTCGATGAGCTTTACGCCAAGGCGCGGGGGCTGTCGCCGGGCATGCACGTCCGCATCCTGGACCACGATTTCACGGTCAGCGGCATCTGCCGTTCCGGCGCGGTGGTGCGCGTCTTCGTGCCGCTGTCCACCCTGCAGGAGCTGAGCGGCAGCCCGGACAAGGCGACCGTTATGTTCATCAAGGCGGGCAATGCAGCCGAGGTTCCCAGGGTGTTCGACGAGCTGCACGCGCGCTTCCCCGGATACTCCATCGTGCGCACCTCCGACCCCAGCCTGCTGCTCGCCGACACGCCCATGCCCGGGCTGAAGGAGTTCCGCTTCACGGTCATCCTGGTGTCGATGCTGCTCAGTTTCATGGTGATCCTGCTGGCCATGTACACCACCATTTTCGAGCGCACGCGCGAAATCGGCATCCTGAAATCGCTCGGCGCATCGCGCGCTTTTATTGTTGGCCTGGTGCTCAAGGAATCTGCTATGATATGCTGCTTGGGCGTCGTTGTGGGCATCGGGCTGAGCCTGATCCTGCGGGAGGCGATCGTATCGACATTCCCGACGCTCCAGGTGAAGTTGTCGTTCGAGCAGATGGTGACGAGCTGCCTCTTGGGCCTGGTTGGAGGAATCCTCGGCGCTCTCTATCCTGCCTACAAGGCCTCGAAGATGGATCCGGTGACCGCGCTGAGCTACGAATGACGAGGCGCACGAAAACACATGGAAAGCCCGGGCCGGCGTTGCATCATCGAAACCAGAAACCTGAGCATGGTCTACCGCACGGGCGCGGTTGAAGTCCACGCCCTGCGCGACGTGAATCTCGAGATCCATGAAGGCGAATTCGTCGCCGTCATGGGTCCGTCCGGCTGCGGCAAGTCGACCCTGCTGCATCTGCTCGGCGGGCTGCAGAAGCCCACCGGCGGCAGGATCTTCATCGACAGGATCGACTTGACGAGCCTGAGCGACGCCGAGCGCACCGCCGTACGGCGCCGCAAGGTCGGCTTCATCTTCCAGCGCTTCAACCTCCTGCCGACGCTGACGGCCCGGGGCAACATCGAGCTCGCAAGGCGCATCCACGGCAACGGCCATCTGAACGCTTACGGGATGGAAGAGATCGTGCAGATGCTCGGGATCAAGGACCGCCTGGGTTTCAAGCCCTCCGAGCTTTCGGGAGGCGAACAGCAGCGCGTGGCCATAGCGCGGGCGCTCATCAACCAGCCCAGCATCCTCCTGGCCGACGAGCCCACGGGCAACCTGGATTCCGCGAACTCGATGCAGGTGCTCGGCATCCTGCGGGAACTCAACGAGAGGCTGGGGCAGACCATCGTCATGATCACGCACGACGCCGAGGCGGCTTCGACCGCCAGGCGCATCGTGCACATGCGCGACGGCCGGATACTCGAGCCTCCCCGGCAGCTTTCCTTCGAACCGAGAATGGAAAGGTGCCCCTAGGCGGGCGCCGTGGACGAAGTGCAATGAGCAAGTTCGGTAGCGTGCTGCGAGCCGTCCTGGTATGGTCGTACGAGCGCGGCACGTTGCAGTACGACATCATCTGCGCTCTGATCCTCGCCTTCATTTTTCTGACGCCGCGCAGCTGCTTCGAAGCGCGCAAGCCGGTGCCGCCGCCGGCACAATCGGCGCCCAAGGCCTCGGAAACAATGGCGCCCAAGCCTGCGCCGGCAGACGCCGGCCCGCGATGAAGCAGGATCATTCCATCGAGTTGCAACCGCTTGCCGATGTGCGCATCTACAAGGGCATGAAGCTGTTTGCCAAGACTGCAGCGGCCGCGCTATTGATCCTGGCGGCGGGCACAGGCGGCCAGGCCCGGCCGTGGCAGGCCGCAGGCCGGGGCGAGATCGAACCGGTGCTCGCCCGCATGGAGGCCGCCGGCAAGGGTTTCCGGAGCTTCGAAGCGAAGCTCGTCCAGAAAAAATACACGGCCGCGCTCGAGGAGTTCGACGCTCCCGAAAGCGGCAGATTCGTATATGCCCTGGCCGCCGACGGCACGGCCCTGCTGCGCCAGGAGATCGAGCAGCCGGCGCCCAGAATCCTCACGATCAAGGGAGGGGTCGCAACCGTCTACCAGCCGCGCCTCCGCCTGGCCCAGGTCGTCAGCCTGGGAAAGAACAAGGACAAAGCGGAATACCTGGCGCTCGGGCTCGGGCAGTCCCCCGCCAGGCTGCGCGAGACCTTCGAAATCGCATATCGGGGCGCGGAAAAGGTCGGCGGCGCCGAGTGCGACGTCCTGGTTCTCAAGCCGAAAAGCGCGGGCGCCTCGGCGTATTTCTCTTCGATCACTCTATGGATCGGCAAGAGCGACGGCCTGCCGCTTCAGCAGAAGCTGCAGGAGCCGAGCGGCGATTACCTGCTCGTCACTTTTTCCGAGGCCAGGCTGAACCGGAGGATCCCGCCGGCGGAGTTCGAGCAGAAGCTTCCCAAGGGAGTGGAAATCCAGAGAATTCAGTGAGAGGCGCGCGCGTGGTGCGCGTCGAGGGTGCCGGCGACTGCCCGGGGTGGTTTTGTCGGCGCGGCTTGGGCGACCTGGGCTTCACTGGCCTTCCTGTTCGGGAGTTCTTTCCAGGTGAAATATATCCGGTTGATGACCGTCCAGTTCCCCAGGACGGCCAGCACCCACAGCGCCGCCTCCATGCGGTTCGCCAGCCCGCCGATGATCAGCAGAACGATGCGTTCCGGCCGTTCCATGAAGCCAACCTTGCAGGTCAAGATCAGCGATTCGGCGCGCGCCCGCGCGTAGCTGGTCATGACGGCGCCCATGAAGACGACCCCGACCAGAACGACATAGCCCAGTCTGCCCTGGCGCGCGTACCAGACCATCAGGCCCTGCAGCAGGATGATATCCGAGTATCGGTCGATCACCGAGTCGTAAAAGGCGCCGAAGGGGGTGACCGAACGGCTGACGCGCGCCACGCCGCCGTCGAGCATATCGAAAAGCCCGGCCAGGATGACGATGAGGGAACCGGTGAAAAGCTGCCCGCGGCCGTAATGGAACGCGGCCCACAGGCTGATGACGACGCCGGTGAAGGTGAGAATGTTCGGATTGATATGCAGGCGCGTCAGGGCCCCCACGAGCCGATCCAGGATGAACTTTCCCCCGCGGCCGATAAGCGAGCTTATCATGGCGCTAGGCTATGCGGATCGAAAATCCTTGTCAAGGTCAAAACAGGCGCAGGCGGATCGTCAGGTACTTGCGCGGATCCTGCCTCAAGTCATAGATAAGCTTGGCGATCTCGGCTGCCGACTGATTGAGGTTGTTGTACAGGGCCGGGTCTTTCAGGAGCTTTCCCATCGTACCCTGGCCGGACTCGATCCGGTCGACGAGCGAGGTCAGCCTTTCGACGGCCTGGCGCATGTTCTCGTAAAGCCTCTCGTCGCGTGAAAGCAGGCCGAGGGTCCCTTCGCCTTTCTCGATGCGCTCCATCACCGTCTGCGCCTTGGCGAGCGTCCCGCGCGCTTCGTCGTAAACCTGCGGGTCGCGGATCAGCCGGGCCATGGTGCCGGAGCCGTTCTGCAGCTCGTCGGCGAGCCGGCGGAATTTCTCGAGCGCATCCGCCAGGCTGTCGTAGGCCGCCGGATCGGAAACCAGCCTGCCGAAGGTCCCCTTGCCGACGCGCAGCTCTTCAAGGAGCATGTTGGCGCGATTGAAGGCGGCGGAGGCCTGACTGAGAGCGTCCTGCACTCTTTGCGTCGTGTCGGCGAGCCCCTCGCCGACCCTGTCGGGATTGACCTTCAGTGCGATGTTTTTGATCTGGTCCGAAAGCACGCCGAAATTGGCGATCACGTCGTTGGCGCCGGTCATTATTTCACGGAAGCCGGCCGTGCGTATTCCTTCGATGAGGTAGTAGGTTCCTTGTTTGCCGGGGGGCTCGCCCAGGGCGCCCGGGGAGATGTCGATGAACGAGTCGCCGATGAGGCCCCTCGATTCGATGCTGACCTCCGAGTCCCGGCTGATGCGGTTCAGGTACTGGTGCCGGATTTCCATGACCACTTCCACGTAACGCAGTTCGAGTTTGGCATCGCGCAGCTGGTCCTGGAGATCCGACCTGATCTTGGCGGCATTCGGGTCGGTCGGGCGGACGTTCTGCATGGCTTCGCGGATCGCGGCGATGCGGCGGAAGACAGGCTCGTTTCCGGAATAGACCTCCGGAGGGACGATGGTGACCTGCTTGACCTTGCCGATTTCGATGCCGGCGAGCCATACCGGAGCGCCGGGCTTCAGGCCCGCGACATCCGGAAGGTACGTGACGGCCAGGTCCGATTTGACGAAGAACTGGATGCCCCAGCTGCGTTGCAGGATCACGGCGGCGAAGAGAACGAGCGCCGCGGTGACCAGGATTCCGACCTTCAGCTGGGCGATGGTCACTTGTTTTTTCCGAGCCATGATTTCCTCCTATGCCATGGGTGCGTCCGGCACGCCCGTAGGTCCGCCGCGCCGCGGCGGACCGTGGGCTTGTTGCCTAAAGCCCCCGATCCCGCGCGGCAGTAGGTCCGGCACGCCGTGCCGGACCGCCGGCTTATTGCTTCAAGCCATCGGTCCCGCGCGGCGCGCGGGACCTACCCGCGCGGGGCCTACCTGCGCGCCAGGAAAGCCCGAACATACGGATCCCCGGATTGATTCAACTCCTCGTAACTCCCCTCGAACCCGATTCGCCCCTCGTTGAGCAGAATGAAACGCACGTTGAGGAGGCAGAATTCCTTTCCGGCGCGCGCGAAACGTATCTCGCCGTTATTTTCGGCCGATGCGTACTCGGTGGCGATCATTTCCGCCGCCGGCAGGTCGTGCGTTACGAATATGCTCGTCACGCCCTCGAGATCACGCAGCTTGATCATGAGGTCCACGATCGTGCGTTTCGTGATCGGGTCGAGCCCCGCCGTCGGTTCGTCGTAGAGTATCACTTTCGGGTTTCCCACGAGGGCCCGGGCGATCCCGACGCGTCGTTTCATCCCGCCCGAAAGCTCGGCGGGCATCTTGTCGATGGCATCCTCGAGGCCGACGAAGCCCAGCATGCGCCGCACGATGACTTCGATTTCGTCCTCGCCGAGCATACCCTCTTCGTAGAGCCGGTATCCCACGTTCTCGCGTACCGACAGGGAATCGAACAGGGCCCCCTCCTGGAAGACCATGCCGAAGGCGCGGCGCACATGCACGAGCTCGCGTTCCGTCATGGCCGCGATATTGCGCCCTTCGACGAGAATTTCGCCCGCGTCGGGGCGGATGAGGCCGAGCAGAAGCTTGAGTATCGTCGATTTTCCCGAGCCGCTGGCGCCGAGGATGATCATGGTTTCGCCGCGCGTGATCCGGAAACTGATCTCGCGCAGGACGACGTCTTCGTCGAAGCTCTTGGTGACGTTGAGGAATTCGATCATCGGGCCGCCGGGGCCTGTTTGCGCCATGGTCGTCATGCAAGCGCCGCCCGGCCGCAGAAGGCTTTGCCTGCGCTTGCGGCCGGGCATGGCCGGTAAATGCTCAGGCGTTCAGGTAAGGCGCGATATAGATTATCAGGTTGTTGAGAAAGAAATCGCACGCGATGATGAGAATCGAACTGCTGACCACCGCCTGGGTGGTCGAGCGCCCTACGCCCTCGGTACCCCCGTGCGTGCGCAGGCCCACGTAACATCCGGTCATGGCCACGATGAAGCCGAAAACGACGGGCTTCAGCAGCGAGCCGAAGACGTCGGACACCTCGAGCGTGTTGACGGCGTCCGACCAGTACTGGCTCGAGCTGATCAGCAGCTTGTAGCGCGCGATGATCCAGCCGCCCGCCATTCCGACGGCGTTGCACAGGATCGTCAGCAGCGGGAGCATGACGACGGTGGCGATCATGCGCGGGGTGACCAGCCGGCGCGTCGGGTCGGTGCCCAGGGCGCGCATGGCGCTGATCTGCTCCGAAACCACCATGGAACCGAGCTCCGAAGCGATGCCCGAACCGATGCGCCCGGCCAGCATCAATGCGGAAAGCACCGGCCCGAGCTCGCGCACCAGTGTGAGAGAAACGAGCTGGCCCGTGAGGCTGGCGGCTCCGTAGCGCCGCAGGGCGCTCTCGGACTGGATTCCCAGGACGGCGCCGGTGAAAAAGCCCGTCAGCAGGATGATGGTCAGCGAGCCCACCCCGATGCGGTCCATCTGGATGAGGATCTCGCGGAAATAGACCGGGCGCGTGAAGACGTTGGCGATGGCGCGCGCACTCAGAAAAGTGTAAGATTGCACTTCCCATAAGGCGTTCAGGAGGAAGCGGAAAGGCGCTCCCAGTGCGGTCTTGAGAAGTTCGGACATAAGAGGCCGGCCCGGCGGAAGTGTATGTGGCGCCGGATTTGCAAGTCAAGGGGGAAACCGTAGGTCCCGCGCCGGTAGGTCCCGCGCGGGTAGGTCCCGCGCGCCGCGCGGGACCGGTAACTAGGTCCGCCGCAGCGCCGCGGACCTGCCCCGTGTGCCGGACCTACGCGACGGCCCCGGAGGGGCCGAAAGCGGGTAGCCGGGGGTGAGCCGGAGGCGAACCCCCGGAAAGGGGCGTATGGATCAAGGGAGTCCCGGAGGGCCGAAAGAACGAGGTTCTGATATATCCCTCTGTCGGCCCTTCGGGGCTTGTCGCATGCGGTCCCTTTTCTCCAGGTTCGCTTCGCTCACCTGGAGCTACCAGCTTCCGTTCCTCCGGGACGGGGTCCGCCGCGGCGCGGCGGACCTACTCGCGCGGCGGATCTACGTGGCGTGCCGGACATAGCCGGAGGACTTACATGTTCCGTTATCTTTCCGCAGGGGAATCCCACGGCCAGTGCCTGACCGGAATTCTCGAAGGCCTCCCGGCGGGCCTGCCGATCGATGTGCCGTACATCGATGCGCAGCTGCGCCGCCGGCAGTCGGGCTACGGCCGGGGAGCGCGCATGCGCATCGAGAGCGACCGCGTGGAATTCATCGCCGGGGTGCGCCACGGCAGGACGATCGGCAGCCCGATCTGCTTCCGCATAGCCAACAAAGACTGGGAGAACTGGCGCACGGCCATGTCGCCGGAGCCCGTTCCCGCAGGTTCCGACACGCGGCGGCCGGCGCGTGCGCGCCCGGGGCACGTCGACCTCGCGGGCGCTCTCAAGTTCCAGACGCACGACATTCGCGATGTCCTCGAGCGTGCGAGCGCGCGCGAAACCGCGGCGCGCGTCGCGGCCGGCGCCCTGTGCCGCCTGCTGCTCGCCCGCTTCGGGATCGAGATCGGCAGCCATGTGCTCGCCATCGGGCATGAGATGGTGGGCGAGCCTTTCCTGGACCTGGCCGCGGAGCGGATTATGGCGATCGACCCGGAATCGCCGGTGCGCTGCGCCGATCCCGAAGCGGCCGCGCGCATGCAGGCGGCGATCGACGCGGCGCGGCGCGCGGGAGACACCGTCGGCGGCATCATCGAGGTCGTGGCCGCCGGCGTCCCGCCGGGGCTGGGTTCGCACGCGCAGTGGGACAGGCGGCTGGACGGCCTGCTCGGGCAGGCTTTGATGAGCATACCGGCGGCCAAGGCGGTCGAAATCGGCTCGGGCGTCCGGGCGGCCGGCGCGCGCGGGTCGGAAGTGCACGACGAGATCCATTACGACCGCGCCGCGCGCCGCTTCTATCGCAAGACGAACCGGGCCGGCGGGATCGAGGGGGGAATCAGCAACGGAGCCGATATCCGCGCGCGCGTTTACATGAAGCCCATCCCGACATTGGCGAGGCCGCTCATGTCGGTGGACATCGAGACCAAGGAGGCGGCCGCGGCCTCCTACGAGCGCAGCGACGTCTGCGTCGTGCCGGCGGCGGCCGTGGTGGCCGAGGCCATGCTGGCCCTGGTCCTGGCGGCTGCGTTTCTGGAGAAATTCGGCGGCGACTCCCTGGCCGAAACGGAGGCCAATTTCTCGAACTACCAGGGCATGCTCGACAGGTTCTGAAGATGGCGCCGGTCGGCCGCGGCCGCGCGGCGCCATGGACAAGGGCGCGCGGCTCCCGTAAAATTCAACCGTCATGATCATGCCGATTTTGCGCTACGGCGCGCCCGAACTGCGTACTCCGAGCAAGCCGGTGGATGTGTTCAACGGCGAGCTCGAAAAGATCGCCCGAAACATGATCGAAACCATGTACGGCGCGCGCGGCATCGGGCTGGCGGCAAACCAGGTGGGCATCAACATACGCCTTGCCGTGATCGATTTGTCCGCCGGGGAGCGCCAGGACGAGCTGATCGTCGTCTGCAATCCCGCGATCGTCCATGCCGAGGGCGAGCAGCGCCGCGAGGAGGGCTGCCTGAGCATCCCCGATTTCACCGAGACGGTCGTGCGCCCGCAAAAGATGGTGGTCCGCGGCTTGAACCTGCACGGCGAGGAAGTCGAGTACCGCGTCGAGGACCTGCTCGCGCGCGCCTTCAGCCACGAGATCGATCACCTCAACGGCGTGCTGTTCATCGACCATTTGAGCGCGCTCAAGCGCAACCTGATCAAGAACAAGATCCGGAAGCTCGCCCGGGCGGGCGAGTGGTAGAGCATGCGTGTCATATTCCTGGGCACGCCGGAATTCGCCGTACCATCGTTGAAGAAACTGCTGGCGAGCCGCTACGAGGTCTGCGCGGTCGTGACGCAGCCGGATCGACCTGCGGGCCGCGGCCGCAGGATCCAGGCGTCGCCGGTCAAGCTTCTGGCCGCAGCGCACGGGCTTCCCGTGCATCAGCCCGAGAAGATCCGCAACGCGGAGCACCAGGCGGCGCTCGCCTCCTATGCACCGGACTTTCTCGTCGTCGTGGCCTTCGGCCAGATCCTTCCGCGGTGGCTGCTGGAAACGGCGCGCCTGGCTCCCGTCAATGTGCACGCCTCGCTGCTGCCGCGCTACCGCGGCGCGGCGCCCGTCAACTGGGCCATCCTCAACGGGGAGCGCTTCACCGGGGTGACGACCATGTGGATGGTCGAGCGCATGGACGCCGGACCGATTCTCATGCAGCAACGGCTTCCGCTGCCCGAATCCGCGACCGCGGGAGAGATGGCCGTCGAACTTGCGCATGCGGGCGCCGAGCTGCTCGTTCCCACCCTCGACGGCATACGCGAGGGCACGCTGGCCCCCATGCCGCAGGATGAAAGCCTGGCTTCCTATGCGCCCCGCATCACGAAGGAGATGGCGCCGGTTTCCTGGGGCTGGGATTCGAGGAAGATTCACGATTGGGTGCGGGGACTCAATCCTTGGCCCCTGGCCTGCACGCATTTCCGCGGCCGGAAGGTTCAACTCCTGCGCAGCGCGCCCGCCTCCGACGCAAAGGCCGCGGGAGCGCCTCCCGGGACTTTCCTGGGGCTCACGCGCGACGGCATGCTGGTGCAATGCGGCACAGGTGTCCTGGAGATGCTCGAAGTGCAGCTCGAGGGGCGTCGCGCGGTGTCGGGACGCGATTTTGCCAACGGCGCCAGACTCAGGGCCGGGGAACTCGCTTTCGCCGACGTCGAGGGCGGCTAGGGAGCCTGCCGTGACCGCACCGGCGCGCCGTGCATCGTTCGAAATTCTGCAATCGGTCGAGATCGGCGGCGGCTTCAGCGACGAGGCGCTTCACTCCGAGCGCGTCGGCCGCCTGAGGCCCGTCGACCGCAACCTGACGACCGAGATCGTCTACGGCACCCTGCGCTGGCGCGGCTGGCTCGACCATCTGCTCGCGGCGACGGTGGCGAGCCGATGGAACGACGTCGATCCGAGGCTCCGGATCCTGTTGCGCATGAGCCTCTACCAGATGGCGCGCATGTCGCGGCTTCCCGACCACGCGATCATCAACGATGCCGTGGAGCTGGCGGCGCGGGGTTTCAAGAGCAATGTGCGCGGCTTCGTCAATGCGGTCCTGCGCCGCCTGAGCCGCGAGCGGCCCTGGTCGGCCGAGGGATTCGACGCCGGCTTGCCTGCGTGGGTGCGGGTTTCCATGCCCAGGTGGCTCTGGAGGCGCTGGCGCACGCGCTTCGGCGATCAGCAGGCGGAAAGTTTCGCTCTTTCGCTGAACCGCCCGCCCGCGCGAGCCTTTCGCTTCACGGAAGGAAACGCGGCCGGTTCGCCTCCTGAAGGCGCGGAACCTTCCGATATTGTGCCCGGCGCGTACGTCCTGCGCGGCGACGTGCCTGCCGGTGCGCCGGCCGAACCGGCCTGCGTCCGTTTCCAAGACGAGGCTTCGCAGCTCGTTCCGTATCTGCTCGGCCCGTCGCCGGGCATGCGCGTGTGGGATGTCTGTGCGGCGCCCGGAGGCAAGACGGCTATTCTGCTGGAACTGGTCGGGGGCGGTGGAGTCGTCGTGGCAAGCGATGCCTCCCTTGCCCGCCTGGCGATGATGCGCGACCGGCTGCCGAAGCCGCCGGGCGTGCGCTGCGAGCTGCTCGCCGCCGATGCCACGCGAAGCGCGCCTTTTCTGGGCTCGTTCGATGCGGTGCTGGTCGACGCACCCTGCTCGGGGCTCGGAACCTTGAGGCGGAACCCGGAGATCAAGTGGAGGTTCCGGCCTGCCCGGCTCGAATTGCTGCAGAAGGCGCAGGGAATGATCCTGGAGGGCGCGGCCGGCGCGGTGCGCCCGGGAGGGAAGCTTCTTTATGCCACCTGCTCGACCGAGCCCGAGGAAAACGAGGAAGTCGTCGATGCTTTCCTGTCCCGGCACGAGGAGTTTCGTCTTGCGCGGCCTCAATATCCTCCGGGCGTCGAACGTTTCCTCGACCGGCGGGGAATGTTGCGCAGCTTCCCGTGCGAGCGTCTATGGGACGGTTTCTTCGCGGCCTTGATGGTCAGGGCCGCATAGATCCGCGTGCTCGGTAGGTCCGCCGCGGCGCGGCGGACCGTGGGCTTGTTGCTTCAAGTCACCGGTCCCGCGCGGCGCGCGGGACCTGCCGGCGCGGGAAATGCATGCCTTCGCCTGCGGCTCCGGCATCCATCGCCGCCCGTTGCGCGCCCTCGGCTTTCGCGCGATCGGCAGTATGAGGCAACCGGTCACAGGTGCGCCGGGCATGCCAAAGCGACATTGCAACCGCGATGCGGCTATGCTAGGCTTCAAATTGAAATCAACCCGGTGAGCGGCCTTGCGCGGCAAAATAGAACTGGCTCCTTCGATATTGTCTGCAGATTTTGCCCATCTGGCCGAAGCTGCGCAAGCCGTTGAAAAAGCAGGTGCCGACCTGCTCCACCTGGATGTCATGGACGGTCGATTCGTGCCCAATCTCACGATCGGCCCGCCTGTGATCGCATCGATCCGCAAGGCCACGCGCCTGCCCCTGGATGCGCATCTCATGGTCGAAGAACCGTCGCGCTATATCGACGACATGGCCAGGGCCGGAGTAAACTGGCTTTCGGTCCACGCCGAGGCCGATCACCATCTCTGCCGGACGCTGCAGGCGATCAAGGAACGCAGGATGCGGGCCGGCGTGGCCTTGAACCCGGCGACCCCGCTCGCGGCGGTCGAGGAAGTGCTCGAGGAAGCTGATTTCATACTGATCATGACGGTGAATCCGGGCTTCGGAGGTCAGGAGTTCCTGCCCTCCAGCCTGAAAAAAATTCGGAAACTGAGCGAATTGATTACGTCATATAATTATCGTGCGCGCATCGAGGTCGACGGCGGCATCGGCCCGGAAAACCTGGGCGAGGTGCTGGCCGCCGGGGCCGAGATCATCGTCGCAGGATCGGCCGTCTTCGGCGCCCGGGTGCCGGCAGGCCAGGCCCTGCTGGAACTCAAAAAGATCGCCGAGCGCTACATGCAGGCCGATCGATCCGTGGAATCGCGACCGATCGGATGAGCAGGTTGGGGAGGTACAAGTGGTAGGACGGTCACGTTCATGGCTGCTGTTGCCGGCGATCGTTGCCTTGCTCGCCTCTGGATGCGGGCAGAAAGGCGCCAGACTTCAGCAGAGCGTGGTCCCTCCCGACAAGACGCTCTTCGAGACGGGCGAGCAGTATCTCAAGAAAAACCAGTACATAAAAGCGCGGCTGGCGTTCCAGACCCTCATCAGCACCTACCCCGACAGCGAGATGGCTTCGGAGGCCTACCTCGCCATCGGCGATTCATTCTACGACGAAGGCGGCACCGAAAACCTGCTGCAGGCGGAAAATCAATACAAGGATTTCATCGTATTTTTCCCCACCCATCCCAAGGCAGCCGATGCGCAGCTCAAGGTCATAGCCGTCAACATGAGGATGATGCGCTCGCCCGACCGGGACCAGAACTATACCGAGCGCGCCGAGGCGGAGATCAAGAAGTTTCTGCAGCAGTTCCCGAACAGCGAGTACGCGCCCATCGTCCGGCGTTACCTGGACGAGGTACAGGAAAACCTTGCCTACAGGGACTTCGGAGTCGGCAGGTTCTACGCCGGGCGCGGAAACTTCCTGGGGGCCGTCTCGCGCTTCAAAGACATTACCGACAAGTATCCGAATTTCTCCGAGATGGACGAGGCCTACTTCCAGCTCGGGCAGTCGCTGGAGAAGCTGGAGCAGACCGACGCCGCCGCCGAATACTACTCCAAGATCGCCGCCGGCTATCCTTTCAGCAAGCGCTTCGAGCAGGCCAAAGAACGGCTGGCGAGCATGGGCAAGCCGATTCCGCCGGTCGATGAAAAGCTGGCTGCGGCCAACCGGGCCAAGCTGCCGCAGCCGGAGGGTTTTTCGCCCCTCAAGCCGCTGGCCGACCTGGCATCGGCTCTGGGTTTCAAGGGGCCTCCGGACCGTTACCAGCAGGCGAGGAAGGAGATCGACGCGTCCAAGGCGGCCGCCGCAGAAGCGGAGCAGGCGCGGGAAGCCACGGGCGACGACGTGCTGATCCGGGCGGTGCTGACCCAGGACGCCACGGGGAAGAAGAGCGATTCGACGGTTCTGGCCACCAATCCTAAGGGAACGGCCCAGGCAACCGATAAGAAGGACGATAAGAAAAAGGATGAAAAGAAGCCACCCAAAAAGCCTGGCTAACCGCTCTCATGCCCAAAAAACTGCTGCTGGCCGATGACAGTATAACCATCCAGAAAGTCGTAGCACTCACCTTCGCCGGCGAGGACATCGAAGTGACGGCCGTTCCGGACGGTTCCCGTGCGCTCGACAAGGCGCGGGAGCTGAAGCCGGACATCGTCCTGGCGGACATTTCCATGCCCGGCCTGAACGGCTACGAGCTTTGCGAGCGCATCCGGGGCGATGCCGGCCTGGCCGGCACGCCCGTCTTGCTTCTCGCCGGAAGCTTCGAGCCCTTCGACGAAGAGAAAGCCGCACGGGCCGGCGCGAGCGGGCGCCTGACGAAGCCGTTCGACACTTCGGAGCTGGTCGGCACGGTGCGCGCGAAGCTCGAGGAGGCGGCGCGCGAGCGCCGGGCGGCCGCGCAGCCCGCCGCCGCGGTCGCCGGCGGGCGGGCCGAAACCGCTCTGGTAAGCCCGCGCACGAGGGAATCCTTCCTGGGCGCCGGAAGGATCCTGGAGCTTTTCGAACCCATGCCCGCCGCGGAGCACCGCTCGGCGCGCCCGAAGGGCGGCGCGCCCGCCGGAGCGGCGGGCTCGAGCCGCGCGGAAGGCGGGAGGGCGGCCGAAAGGCCCAGGCCGCAGCCGGGCCAGGCCATGCACGTGATACCGTTCCCGGGCATGCGCGCGGGCACGGCCGATCTCGGGCCGACCTGGCTTTCGGAAGACCTTCTGGACGAGATCGTCGAGCGGGTGGTGCGCCGCATGTCCCAAGACGTGGTGCGCGAGGTGGCTTGGGAGGTGGTCCCCGAGATGGCGGAGATGATCATCCGCGAGGTTTTCAAGGACCCGTCGAAGTCGGCCAAGGAATGATCCAGGGCCGAAGTCGCATCGGCCGCGATATTGCCGTTCCCGCCCCGGCCTGCAAGCGCTACAATCTTCGCGTATTTCCAGATTCAGGAGGAGACCCATGAGAAAGCTTTCGATGCTCGCTTTCGTTCTGCTCGCTGCAGCCGGCCTGGCGGCTTCGGTGCAGCGCCAAGCCATGGCGGGCCAGGCGGTCTCGGTCGCCGGCAAGTGGACCATGACGCTCGAGACGTCGATGGGGACGGGCACGCCGGCTCTCGAACTCAAGCAGGAAGGCGAAAAAATCACAGGCACCTATACCGGCCGCTACGGCACGTTTGCGCTCGAAGGGACGATCAAGGGGCGCGCCATCGAGTTTGCGGTCACGATGTCGGCCGAAGGCCAGTCGGTAACGGTCAGCTTTGCGGGCGAGGTCGCCGAAGACGGCAAATCGATGAAGGGCACGGCGGTCCTGGACCAGCTCGGGGAGGCCACATGGAGCGCCGTCAAGGAAAAGGCGGAATAGCCGGCCTCATGCAGAGCGGGGCTGCTCGGAGTTTCGGGGTTGAGTAGCCTGTCACCGAAACTATAAAATAGCGGCTTTTCAGGTGGCGCATGGCTCGAGAACTGCTCGACAAGACCTACGATCCGGCACGCGTCGAAGCGAAATGGTATCGCTTCTGGGAAGAGCGCGGCTATTTCATCGCTCAAAACCCGAGCCCGAAACCCCGTTTCAGCATCGTAATCCCGCCCCCGAACGTCACCGGCTCGCTGCACATGGGCCATGCGCTGCAGCACACGCTGCACGACATCCTCGTTCGCTGGAAGAGGATGAGCGGCTACAACACGCTCTGGCTTCCCGGCACCGACCACGCGAGCATCGCGGTTCACTATGTTCTGGACAAGCAGCTGGAGAAGGAAAACAAGACGCGTTTCGACCTCGGCAGGGAGCGCTTCCTCGAACTGGCGTGGAAATGGAAGGAGACCAGCGGCGGCACCATCCTGAACCAGATGCGCCGCATGGGAGTCTCCGTCGACTGGAGCCGCGAGCGATTCACGCTCGACGAGGGCCTGTCGAACGCCGTCAAGGAGGTTTTCATCCGCCTTTACGAAGAGGGCCTGATCTACCGCGGCGAATACATGGTCAACTGGTGCCCGCGCTGCAAGACGGCGATCTCGGACCTCGAAGTCGTCTACCGGCCGACCAAAGGCAAGCTCTGGTACATCGACTATCCGGCGGCCGACGGCCGGGGCCGGCTGACGGTGGCGACGACCAGGCCGGAAACCATGCTCGGGGATACGGCGCTGGCCGTGCATCCCGATGACGAGCGCTACCGGGAATGGGTCGGGCGCAAGGTGATTCTGCCGGTCATGAAGCGCGAGATTCCCGTGATCGCCGACTCGTTCGTCGACCGGGAGTTCGCCACCGGCGTGGTCAAGGTCACGCCGGCCCACGACGAGCACGATTACGAGGTCGGCTTGCGCCACGGCCTGCCCAAGGTCACGGTCATCGACTTCGAGGGCAGAATGACCGAAGAAGCAGGCGATTTCGCGGGCATGGACCGCTTCGCCTGCCGCCGGGAACTGGTCGAACGCCTCGCCGCAGAGCACCACCTTTCCAAGGTCCAGGACTACGAGCACAACGTCGGACATTGCGATCGCTGCTCGGCCGTGGTCGAGCCCAAGGTTTCCATGCAGTGGTACCTCAAGGTCGAATCGCTCGCCAAGCCGGCGATCGAAGCGGTCGAAAGCGGCCGCATCCAGTTCATCCCGGACAGTTTCAAGAAGCGCTATTTCGAGTGGATGTACAACATCCACGACTGGTGCATCTCGCGGCAGCTGTGGTGGGGGCACCGGATCCCCGCCTGGTATTGCGACGCCTGCAACGATGTGATCGTATCGCGGGGAACCCCGGAGCGGTGCTCCAAGTGCGGCGGTGCGCTGCGCGCCGAGACCGACATTCTCGATACCTGGTTCAGCTCGGCTCTCTGGCCTTTCTCGACGCTCGGCTGGCCCGAGGATACGGCGGATCTGAGGCTTTTCTACCCGACCGATGTGCTGATCACGGGACCCGATATCATTTTCTTCTGGGTGGCCCGCATGATCATGATGGGGCTGAAGTTCATGGGCGACGTGCCCTTCTACAAGGTCCACATCAACGGCATCGTCAGGGACGCCAGCCGGCAGAAGATGAGCAAGACCAAGGGCAACATCATCGAGCCGCTCGCGCTTGTCGAGGAATACGGCGCCGACGCCGTGCGCTTCACGCTTTCCTCCATGGCGGTGCCGGGAACGGACATACCCTTTTCGACCGACCGGATGAAGGGCTACAGCGCGTTCGCCAACAAGGTGTGGAACGCGGCGCGCTTCGCGCTGATGAACCTGGAGGAGGGCGACCGGGCGGCGAGTGCCGAGGAGGTGGACGGGCTGCTGGCCCGCCGAGGCGGGGCCATGCCGGTCGAGGATCTCTGGATACTTCACCGGCTCAACCGGGTCGCGGCGCAGATATCCGAGGAACTCGACAAGTTTCGCTTCCACGAAGCCTCGAGCGTGATCTACCAGTTCATCTGGCACGAGTTGTGCGACTGGTACCTCGAGCTCGTCAAGCCGGTCCTGGCCGACAAAACCTTGGCCGGGCGGCGCGAGCGGGTCGCCGTTCTCGTCCATGTCATGGACTGGTCGCTGCGCCTGCTGCACCCGTTCATGCCCTTCATCACGGAAGAGATCTGGCAGAAGCTGCCGCACGAGGGCGACTCGATCATGATCCAGGAGTTCCCGCGGCCCAGGCCTGCGCGCGAAAACGAGCAGGCAGCCGCGCGCATGGCCGAGCTGATGGATCTCGTGGGGGCGCTGCGGGCGGCGCGCGCCGATATGAACATTCCGCCGGCCAGGCGCCTGAACGCCGTCCTCGCGGTCACGGATCCGGCGATGCTCGGCTTCGTGCGGGACAACGCCGAAAAGGTCCGCCTGCTTGCGCGCCTCGGTTCGGCCGATATCGTACCCGCGCTGCCCTGCGGCGCGGCCGACCGCGTGCTGCTCAAGGGTGTCTGGAAAGGCGGCGAGTTCGCGCTCGACCTCGAGGGCGCCGTCGATTTCACCGTGCAACGGCGGCGCATCGAGCGCGAGCTCGAGGAGATCAAGGGCGAAGTCGACAAGATACTCAAGAAGATCAACAGCCACGAATTCCGGGCGCGCGCCCCGGAGGCCGTCATCGCGGAAAACCGCGAGCGGCACCAGCAGCTCATCGAGCGACACGCGAAACTGGCGGCGATCCTCGCACAACTGCCGCCGGCGTGAGCGGGCCTTTGCCCGCCGGGCCGGCATCCGGAAGGTCCTATGCTGTTTTCCAGATCGGATGAAAACCGAAAGCCGGGTCTGTTCGAGCGCATGAAGAAGGCCTTGGGCGCGACCAAGGCCAATCTCGTGGCGCGCATCGAAACGGCGCTCGCCCGGCGCCCGGCGATCGACGACGCCCTTTTCGACGAGCTGGAAGAAGTCCTGCTCGGCGCCGATCTCGGCGTGCGGGCGACGGCGGCCATCCTGGACGCCGTCAAGCTGCAGTGCAGGCAGCAGGCGCTCACGACGCCCGCGGAAGTGCGCGATGCCATCCGCCGGCGGCTGCTCGACGTCCTGAGTGCCTCGGCGGGAAGGGAAACGGGGGCCGCCCGCGACGGGCTCGAGGTCTGGCTCGTGGTCGGCGTCAACGGCACGGGAAAGACCACCACGGTCGGCAAGCTGGCCGCGCGCCTTGCGGGAGAAGGGCGCAAGGTGCTCGTGTGCGCTTCGGACACCTTCCGCCCGGCCGCGATCGAGCAGCTCGAAGTGTGGGCGCGGCGCGCGGGCGCCGACCTGATCAAGAGCAAGCCGGGCGCCGACCCTTCGGCGGTCCTCCATGACGCGCTTGCGGCGGCCGCGGCGCGCGGCAAAGACGTCGTCATCGTAGACACCGCCGGCCGGCTCCATACCCGCGGCAACCTGATGCAGGAACTCGAAAAGATGCGGCGCGTCGCCGCCCGGCTGGTTCCGGGCGCGCCTCACCAGGTCCTGCTCGTGATCGACGCCACGACCGGCCAGAACGGCCTCCAGCAGGCGCGCGAGTTTCTCAAGACGAGCGGGGTTACGGGATTGATCGTCACGAAGCTCGACGGCACGGCCAAAGGAGGAGTGCTTTTCGGTATCGCCCAGGAGCTCGGGATCCCGGTGCGTTTCATCGGTGTGGGCGAAAGCGTCGAAGATCTGCTCGAGTTTTCCCCTGAGGGCTTCATCGATTCGCTGTTCGGCGAATAGCTATCAGCCGTCAGCCGTCAGCCCTCAGCAGTCACGGTGATTCAGACACCCGCAGGCGTCCGGCACGCCAGTAGGGTCCGCCGCGCCGCGGCGGACCGCAGGCTTATTGCTCCAAGTCACCGGTCCCGCGCGGCGCGCGCGATCTACCCGTCCCGGAGGGACGGAAGCTGGTAGCTCCAGGTGAGCGGAAGCGAACCTGGAGAAAAGGGACGGCATGCGACAAGCCCCGAAGGGCCGGC
>Ga0272448_1002409_pt1 | contig 23444 bp, 18 predicted proteins | sample YNPCB0191_FD_202220 | JGI IMG/M metagenome (GOLD analysis project Ga0272448, IMG submission 202220) | Hot spring sediment microbial communities from Yellowstone National Park, WY, United States - YNP-CB-019-1 | ecosystem: Environmental > Aquatic > Thermal springs > Hot (42-90C) > Sediment... | reverse complement strand
CCAGCTTTTTTACCGAGTCCAGCTCACCGTAATGCTGCCCCTTAAGAAACTGGCCGATGTAGGTGCGGAAGTTATGACCGGCAGCCCTTAAAGCCAGGCCCAGAGCCGCGGTGGTCTTTCCTTTTCCGTCGCCGGTATAAACCTGGATGTAACCTTTAAATTCCTGATTTTTAGTTTGTCTGGTTAATTCCTGTTCGGTCATGGTTGGCATTCCAGAATGAGCTTAAAAATAAACTATAAGTTAATATAACTCTTGAGTCAAATCAGGCAACCGTGTTATAAGAAGATTGAGCGCCTGGAAATCAAAAAATAAAGGAGGCTACGGTTAAATTAAAACAAAATCACGCCAGAAGCCAGACAAAGTAGCATTGGTAGTTTCAGCGGATAAAATTAGAATATAGGAAGTGCTTAAAGAAAAGTGCTTAAAGAAAGGTCAGCTTTTAAAGGGGAAGCTAAATTCAGATAGACACAGGTGACTGAAGAAAGGGATTAAAGGGAATTGAGCCCGATAAACTTCAAAGACGTGGAAGAAGCCAGCCGGAGAATCAGGTCTGTGGCCCTCTGGACCGAGTTAAGCTATTCTCCGGACATTTCTTCCTTAACCGGTACCAGGCTTTATTTTAAATGGGAGAACCAGCAGCCGACCGGTTCTTTTAAGATCAGGGGTGCGGCTAATAAAATTCTGGCTAACCTGGAAGCCTGTCGCCAGCATGGAGTGGTGGCGGCTTCTACGGGAAACCATGGACTGGCCACTGCTTATCTCTGCCAGAAAGAAAACCTTAACCTGGCACTTTTTGTCCCGGAAAGCATTTCTGAATTAAAACGGCAAAAGCTACAGGCAAGCGGGGCAGCCCTTACCCTGGTAAATGGTCCCTGCGAAAAAGCAGAAGCCCTGGCTCGTCAGGTGGCTCATAGAGGCCGAAAAATTTTCGTCTCTCCCTATAACGACGAGCAGGTGATTGCCGGCCAGGGAACCTGTGGACAGGAAATACTGACCGAACTGCCGGAAGTTGAAGAAGTGGTGGTGCCCGTTGGCGGAGGCGGCTTGATTTCTGGCCTGGCTGTTTATCTTAAGGAAAAAAAGCCCGGGCTAAAGATAACGGGAGTGGAACCAGAAAACTCAGCCTTCATCAAACATTCCCTTGAGTCTGGACATCTGAGAAACGATTTCCCGGAAAAGCCCACGCTGGCTGAGGCTGTGGCTGGCGGCCTGGAAGAAGGTTCCCTGACCTTTGACCTCATAAAGCGTTATGTTGACAGAGTGATAACCGTCAAGGAAGAAGAAATTGCTGAAGCCATCAGATGGCTTTTCCGGTATCACGGGAAAAAGGTGGAAGGAGCTGGAGCGCTGTCTCTGGCTGCTGTTATCTCCAGCCCGGGACTTTTTGCCGGGCGCCAGGTGGTGGCCGTGGTCAGCGGTGGAAATATCCTGGACTCCCTGTGGCAATCCATTATTTCTTAGAAAACATATAGAAAAAATAGGATAAAAAAACGGGAAAAATAAAAAATGAAAACAGGAACTGGTGATAAAAATCAGGTTAGCCCGAAGACCTGCTTGCCCCTCATTTTCTTTTTCTTGATTCTAACCTTCGTTCTCCTTCCGCTCACCAGCTGCCGCGGCCAGAAAGCAGAAGAAAAAGCCAAGAAACCTCCCGGGGAAGAAGTGAGGAGTGGCCAGAGCTTTACTGTGGGGGTGCTGGTGGCTTTTGATTCTCCTACCTCCGAGGAAGTGCTGAAAAGTTTCAGGTCCACTCTGGAAAAATATCAGCAGGCCTCCGGGCAAAAAGTGGAACTCAGGATAGAAAAAGCCAGGGGAGAGCTGGCCCTCTTACCTGAGCTGGCCCGCAAACTGGCTGCCAACTGCCAGGTACTGGTCCCGATTTCTACGCCTGCTCTTCAGGCGGTGATGATTGCTACAGAGAAAATACCGATTGTTTTTTCTTCTGTGGCCAACCCCTACATTCTAAGAGCCGGCCGCACGGCGGTTGACCACGACCCCAGGATTACCGGCGTATGCTCTACTGCTCCTGTCAAGCAGGTTTTAGGCCTGATAAAAGAGGTCAAGCCAGGCGAAAAGAAAATAGGCACCATCTGGACGCCGTCAGAAATCAATTCGCAGTACTACCTGGAGTTGATGAGCGAAGCAGCCGAGGAGCTCGGACTGGAACTGGTCAGCACGCCGATTGATGAGGCTGCAGACCTCGTTTCTGCCTTCCAGTACCTGATGCAGCAACAGGCAAAAGTTATCTGCCCGGTATCTGATAACACCATCAACGCCAATTTTGACCAGCTGGCCCGGCTGGCTGAGGAAAATCGGGTTCCGCTTTTTGCTGCTTTTGCTCTGGGCGCGGAGCTGGGAGCTTGTGCTTCTATGGGGTTCGGTTTTGCCGACATCGGGAAAAAGACGGCTGAGCTGGTCATCCGAGTGAAAAACGGAGAATCGCCGGCCCTCATTCCTTTTCAGTACATGGATAAGGTTCTTTTTTACATCAACGAAGAGGCTTCCAGAAAACAGGGCGTAAGCTGGCCACCACAGATTTTAAAAAGGGCCGATGTAATTCTTAAAACAACTAATAAAGACGGGGGAAGCATAAATTTCAGGGCAGGGAGTATCGGATGAGAGGGAAAAGCTTTTTAAAAAACGTCTTTATAATTCTGGTTTTTATCATCCTCGGGCTGGCTCTGGCTATCTGGCTTGCTTTCCGACTATCTCTTCCGGGTAAAAAGGCCAGACAGGAATTAAAGGGACTGCAAAACCAGGTGACGGTAACCTGGGATAAATGGGGAGTTCCCCATCTTAAAGCGGAAAAAGAGGAGGACCTGTTTTTTGCCACCGGTTATGTCCAGGCCAGGGAAAGGTTGTGGCAGATGGAATTGTTCCGCCGGCTGGCTCAGGGACGTCTGGCTGAAGTGCTGGGCCGCCAGGCCCTTGATACAGACCTGCGGGTGATAAACCTTGGCTTCCGGGAAGCCATACAGAAAGATTATGAACGGCTTGACCAAAGGATGAAACAACTGCTGCAGGCTTACGCCAACGGGGTTAACGCCTACCTGGATAGGCTAAAGTGGAACTGGCCCCCAGAATTTCTGGTTTTAAGGTACAGACCGGAGCCGTGGAAGATAGAAGATACTCTTTCCCTTAAGTATTTGCTGGCTCTGGGCCTCTCGGCTGATTTTGAATCAGAAATAATTCGCGGAGAGCTGGTGAGCAGGCTTGGCGCGAGAGCCCTGGACATCATGGAACCGGAGCTTAATTTTCTACCCGAGCCTGAAGCAAGGGTGGAGATTCTCCAGTTGAGTTTTGAGCGGCCTGAAATCATGGCCGGTTCAAACAACTGGGTGATTTCGGGAAAATGGACGGCTTCAGGCCGGCCGATTCTGGCCAACGACCCGCATCTTGCCATAACCGTGCCACCCATCTGGCTAGAGATGGGTCTGGAGTGCCCGGAATTCAAAGCCGCTGGTATGACTCTGCCGGGAGTGCCACTGGTGGTCATCGGCCATAACGAAAAGATAGCCTGGGGTGTAACAAATTCTTACGCTGATGTGCAGGACCTGTTTCTGGAAAAATTAGACCAGAGCGGAAATTTATACTTGAGAGGCGGAGAATGGAAGCCGCTGGCGGTAAGAAAGTATGACCTCAAAATCAGGGGAGAAAAGCAGCCCTTTGCCTACCAGGTCCGCTGGACAGAAGAAGGGCCGGTACTGGGAGAGAAAATTCTGAAGAGCCCTCAGGTAATTTCTTTGCGCTGGTCCATCTATGAGGGCGACGACACGGTAGCTGCTCTTTATCAGATTAACAGGGCCGGCAACTGGGAAGAATTCTGCCGTGGAGCCAGTCTTTTTGCCTGCCCGTCTCAGAATTTTGTTTATGCCGACGTTGCCGGGAACATTGGTTATTACCTTACGGGCAAGATTCCCCGGCGTAAAAAAGAAATCGGCCCCTATCCTTACCCGGGCTGGAAAGATGAGGCTCGCTGGGAAGGTTATTTAACGGAAGAAGAAAAACCAAATCAATTTAACCCGGAGAAAGGGTACCTGATCACGGCCAACAACAACATCCTGCCTCCGGGGTTCAACCAGTATCTGAGCTATGACTGGCTGGCTTCTTACCGCAAAGACCGTATAGAAGAGCTGCTGCTTTCTGGTTCGGCTTTTACTGTGGAGAAGATGATAGCCGTGCAAAATGACGTTTTTTCCAAAAGAGCGGAGCGGGTGAGGAAAATACTGGCTGGCTTAAAATTTGAAAGCCCGCAGGCTGAAGAATTCAGGAAAATTCTCGGTCAGTGGTCAGGGGAAATAAAAGAGGGGTTGGCGCCGGCTGTTTATGAAGTGTTCATGAAAAAACTGGAAGAGCTAACTTTAAAAGATGATTTAGGTCCGCTTTATGAGCGGGCGGCCAGTTACTTCAGAGGGAAATACGCGGGCCTTGACCGCCTGCTGGACCAGCCGGAGTCAGACTGGTTTGACCTGAAAAATACGCCAGAAAAAGAAAACAGAGACAGCCTGATGGAAAAAGCTCTCCTGGCAGCAGTGGCAGAGCTTAAAAAAGAGTTTGGCCCTGACCGTCAGAAATGGGATTGGGCCCGCATGCATGAGCTCAAATACCAGCACCTTCTGGGCCAGAAATGGTTTTTATCCTTTTTTAACTGCGGAACCTACCCTATGATTGGTGATAGTTCAACCGTTCGGGCCAGCTTCGGCAACGGGGGCTGGAGGACGACCGGTGGTCCTTCCTGCCGGCTGCTCCTGGACCTCCAGGACCTGGAGGCCTCTCTTTCAGTGCTGACTTCAGGGCAAAGCGGCCATTTCCTCAGCCGCCACTACCGGGACCAGATACCGCTCTATTTAAACAACCTTTACCATCCTCTGAGTTTTTCAGAAATGGCGGTGGAAAAAGTCAGAGAAAAAACAGAAAAATTCCTGCCGGCCAGACAGTAATTTTCAAAGCCGGAGTACTGAACAGAATTATTAGATTATCTGGCAAGCTTTCGGTCTGGTTAATGGACAGCAGAGCTTTTGTTCCTGAGTCTTAATCAATGATCAACATAAAATCAGGCCTGATAATGGGCTGATTCCTGTTTTAAAGCCGTTAAATTTTTTTTAAACGTTGAGCAGAGCTCTTTTACTGATTCTAAGGGGATGGCGGAGTTTTTTATCTATCAGCTGAGAGGCTTTCTGGCAGGCAGAGGCTAAAGTTTGACCGCGGGCCAGGTAGCACAGAATGGCTGAAGAGAGAAAACAACCCGTGCCGTGGACATCTTCAGCTAATTTTTTCTTCCGGATTAAAGTGAAGTCCTGGCCGTCAAAAAGAAGGTCAGTGATAAAAGATTTTCCGGCCTGATGACCGCCTTTGATTAAACAGGGGCTCTGGGCCAGCTCAAAAATTTTTTGCGCCGCTATTTTCATCTGCTTCAGGTCCTCTATTTTTTCTCCGGTGATAAGAGAGGCCTCAGGCAGGTTAGGCGTGAGCAGAGAAACGCGACCTCTGATGGCTTCTATGAATTTGTTCAGATGTTTCTGGTCAAACAACCAGTAACCGGAGGAAGCGCGGAAAACCGGGTCTACGACTAAAGGGAGGTGTTGATTATCTTGAAGAATTTTTTCTACGGCCGGGAGTATTTTTAAGCTCCCCACCAGGCCAATTTTTAGGCCAGCGAAGTTAAAATCCAGTTTCAACTTTTTATAAGCTTCCAAAATAAATTCCGGTCCCAGAGGAATGTGCTGATAAAAGTGGTAGGAATTCTGGATGGTCAGTGAAGTGGGAATGGCCAACCCGTAAAAACCAAGGCGGGAAAAAACTTTAAGGTCCAGGGTCAGACCTGCCCCGGAAGTGGGGTCCAAACCGGCTATGGTCAGAAGAACTTTTTTCATGTCATTATTTTAACTTAAATTATGTGCCTGTGATAAAATTTTTAGTATGAAAGCTCGTTTTCATGCTTTTTTTTCTGGTCGGGTTCAGGGAGTGGCCTTCCGTTTTTTTGCCCAGCACGTGGCCAACATGCTGGGAGTTACGGGCTGGGTGAGAAACCTTTACGACGGCCGGGTGGAGGTGGTGGCTGAAGGTGATAAAGAGGCGCTGGAGCAATTTCTGGCCGAGCTTAAAAAGGGGCCGCGGCTGGCCAGAGTGGAGAAGGCAGAAGTCATCTGGGAAGATTATCAGGCAGAGTTTGTGGATTTTTCCATCAGGTTTTGAGGGTTTAAAAGCGAAGGGGTCAGGAGTCCTTGGTTGATTTTAGAGCATGGCGGAATTTATTACGGCATTCTTCAGAACAGAAATAAAAGGTTTTACCCTGGTGGTTTTCTTTGATGGCTTCATCTTCAGGAATGTAGGTGTTGCAGACTTCATCCTTGACCATGATTTTTCTTTTTTCTGATTTTGGACCCGGGTTGTCTGGTTTTGAAGCTGCTTCTCCGATAGCCTGGAAAAATTTTACCACCTGATAAATGAGATAAAATATGGCCGCTAATAATATTAATCTAAGCACGAAAAGAATTTATCTCAGCCGTCAGATTATGTCAATACAGCCGTTCTTTCAGGTTAGGACGTGATATCCAGCTTAGGGGAAGTATCTGGAAGCGGCGTGTTGGCAGGCGTGAATATTTCAAGTGATTAGACAGGCTTTCTGAAATATTCTAAACTTAAGAGCTGGAGCCCGAGGGCTTCGGCTCAATCATGGGCCATTTTCTGAGCAGTCAGGAGGACAGATGAAACTTAAAGATTTGTACCGCAAAGCTATTGAAATCGGGATTAAGTCTGACCTCAGGGGAGAGAAGGAAATAAATAAAATTCTGGAAGAAGAGCAGAAAAAATACGAGAAGCTGGCGGAAAAAGAAAGGGAATATTTTGATACCGACCGGCTTTTCAATCCCTATCCTGACAGCCGGCTTCTGGTGGGCGAACCAGAACAAGAAGTTAAAACAGCTCTTTGCGGCATTGATATGGAGGTAGCGGAAGTTTTGCTGGCTTACCTGCTTAACCGGGACCAGGGGCGAGGCGTGGACCTAATCATTGCTCACCATCCTGAAGGCCGGGCACTGGCTCAGCTTTCAGAGGTCATGGCTCTGCAAATTGACCTGCTGATTGCCGCCGGCGTTACGCCCAGTGTGGCAGAGCAGTTGATGGAAAAAAGGATGGCGGAGGTGGAAAGAAGGCTTTTACCGGTAAATCACAACCGGACGTTGGATGTGGCCCGTCTTTTAGGGCTACCTTTTATCTGTTTGCATACACCGGCGGATAATTGCGTAACCAGGTATCTTACAGTTTTGTTTGAGCAAAAGCAGCCGGAAACTCTAAAAGAAGTGGTAGAAATTCTCGAACAGTTGCCGGAATATCAGAAAGCCAGAGAACAGGGTACAGGGCCGAAAATTCTTTCCGGCGCAGAAAAAAGCCGGGCCGGGAAAATCTACGTGGATATGACCGGTGGTACTGAAGGCTCCAAAGATATGTTTGAAAAGCAAGCTGCGGCTGGCATAAGTACTCTGGTTGGCATGCACTTCAGCGAAGAGGCCCTGGAAAAAGCAAAGAAGGCCAATCTAAACGTGGTGGTGGCCGGACATATAGCAAGCGACACCCTGGGACTTAACCTTTTGCTGGACCAGGTGGAAAAAGAAACGGGTGAAAAGCTGGAAATTATCGGTGTTTCGGGCTTTGAAAGAATCAGGCATTTATCTTAGTTGGCTTGGCCGGAAGGTTTTGTAGAGAAATTAATTTAAAAAGACAGAAAAAAACTCTGGCGACAAATTTAAGCCAATATGGCCAGAAAAATTATTGACTGGCTTCGGTCATAACAAGCCGGGCGAATGTTTTGGCGTCTTCTAAATCATGTTGGTCGGGATGGGAGGCGGCAGTAACAGCCATCTCGGTCCAGAGCTCGTGCTCGGGTGATTTTCCCAGAATTTCCAGCGCCTGAGGTGAAACTTTTCCCCGGCAGCTAAAGGTACCCAGGACTTTATTCTGGCCGGTTAAAACCAGCGCCTGCTCCATGGCTTCCAGTGAAAGCCTGGTGCCAGGAATAGAACCGTGGGTCATAAAAAGAGCTATCTTTTTACCAGAAGGAAGGTTCTTTAAGAAGGTTTCCACCTTGTAAGGTAAACTGTGAGAATGAACAGGGAAACCGATAAAAATTAAATCATAATCATCAACATTCTGGACTTCAGCCAGAGGCTTCAGGCTTTTTGGTTCTGGTAGAACTTCATAGATGGCTTCTGCTACCTTTTTGGTATTTCCGGTAAGGCTGTAATAAACAACTAATTTTTTCATTTTATAACTCTCTTTGTCTCTCTTTTTATTTTTTTTAACTTTATCATTTAAATCTGCGCCTTATTCTCTTTTTCCTCTATTTTGCCACAAACAGGCCCGCACTTCTACCATCTGGCTGAGGTCAAAATATTTTTTTCAGAGGCGAGGTTTCCTTAATTACCTTGATTTTCCTTCTCCAGCCATTTAGGAAAAACGAGGGTTATCTTTGTTCCGCGGCCCGGCTGGCTTTCCACCAGTATTTTCCCTTCATGTTCTTCCATAATCTTCCGGCAAATGGCCAGACCCAGTCCGGTGCCTCCGGGTTTGGTGGAAAAGTACGGCTCAAAGAGTCGTTCCTTAACTTCTGGTGGCATACCGACACCCGAATCCCTGATTTCCACTTCAATTTCCGCTGGTGTTTCTCTAAGAGTGAGCACCACCTGGCCTCTGTTCTTGATGGCTTCTACGGCGTTGATGATTATATTCCTGATGGCCACTTTAATCTTTCCCGGCGAGCCCAGGACCACGAATTTCTGGCCTTCAATCTTAAACTCAAATTTTATCCTTTCCGCCAGAGTATTTTTAAAAGGTCCCAGAAGCTCCTGCGCCAGAGGAACAAGGTCTACCGGTTCTTTCCCTTCGCCGGCTTCCCGGGCAAGGGACATGAAATCCTGGGCAATGCGCCGCAGGTTTTCCACCTCAGAGATGATGTAGGAAATGGATTCCTGCAGAATGCGTCCGAAATCAGGATGCTTATCCTGATAAACTTTAAGAATGTGTTCGGCTGAAAGCTTGATGGGAGTAAGTGGGTTTTTGATCTCATGAGCTACTTTCCTGGCCATTTCTGTCCAGGCCAGTTTCTGGCTCATCTCGGCCAGTTCCTTTTCATGCGTTTTCAGGCTTTCCACCATGGAGTTAAAGCCATCTACCAGGTGTCGGAGTTCATCCTGGGCCTGGTGCTCCACCCGCACATCCAGATGCCCGAGGCTCACTTCTCGCGTCGCTCTGATTAATTTATCTATCGGAACGATGATCATTCTCTTGATGGTGCGGGCGAAAAGAGCAATCAGCAGGATTAAAAAGAAAGAGCTGAAAAGCAGGAATTCAATTACCTGCCGGGTTGTTTCAGCAATTTCCTTTTGCTCCAGAGGAAAAGGCAGCGATAGAAAATAAACATCTTCCTGGTAAGGGAAGGGAATGGTTAAGGTCTGGTAGGAGAAAGTACCGATGGTTCGTCGGCTGACCACCAGCGGTTCTTTCAGGAAAGTCAGACGGTAATAAGTTTCTCCGTCCAGGAGCTGGGACATAATGCCTGTTTCAAAGAACTCGGCCCGGCTGGATGAAAGATAACGCCCGTTTTTGAAGAGGTTGACGTCGTTGTTTAAGGTGTTGCTAATCCAGAAGACCAGGTCCTGAGAAATTTCTGCCGGTCGGCTGGAATTCTGTTCCTGCAGGCTGATAAAATCATCCAGAATGCTTCTGGCAAAATAGGCCCGGCTGGTAGCCTCCTGCACAAACCGGTCAGCAAATATTTTCTGCACCATGTTCTGAGTAAAGAAAATAAAGAGGAAAAGGGGAATAAGAGTAGCGGCAAAAAAGGCCAGGTAAACCCGGACAGAAAAGGTCTGCGCTAACTGGAGGTGTTTTTTGTGCTTCAGAAGGCGGACAAGCAGGTAGAGGGCAGAAAAAACCAGGTACAGGAAGAAAATTTTAAAATAACCGGTGAGAAGATTTCTGAAAGTTGGTTTGGGGTAGAAGAACACGTAAATATTACCGTCTTCAAGAAGCAGGACATAACTGCGAAGAACCCTGTTTTCCGCTTTTAAATCCATCCAGGTGGCCGGCGGTCCAGGGCTCTCCTGGTAAATTTCAGGCGGTGGGAAAGCCAGCCTGGAGGTGTTGTGTATAATCTGTCCTTTTTGGTTAAAGACCACTAAGTCCACGGGAAAATTCCGGAGGGAAGGTAAAGTATTCAGGCGAAGCAATTCAAAATAGGGGTTGGCGGAGTGGTAAAAGGGTAGCAGTTCCGGGTCCAGGCTCAACCAGATCACCAGACGGCCGAGGGGATTTTCTGGACGGCCGAAATCCTGGTAGCCCACCAGAAAATGTTTTTCCCGGCCCATGATGTCCAGAAAATATTCTTGAAATTCTGGAACAGGGGAAAAGGGCAGGTGGTCTGTCTGTTCGGGAAACAGGGGCAGATTAAGGGAGAAAGAAGAAAGGATTTTTTTCTCCTGGTTTTGCAGGTAGAGACAGGAGTTCCAGTTGACCCGGGAAATGATGGTTTTATTCCAGAGGTAGCGGGCGAAATTTCGCTCTGCCGGGCTGGAGAAAAAGCTGCTTATTTCCCGGTTTTTTTTCTGCAGCTCAGCAAAAGATTGTTTGAGCACCATCTCTCCCCAGGATTTTTGGCTGACCACCTGGTGAACCAGCACACTTTCTGTGAGCTGCTGGGTCCTGTTGATGGTGCCGGTCTGGAGGACGTAAAACTGCAAACCGCTAGCCAGAAAAATTAGAAGGAGATTGGCGTAGAGTCCCAGCTTGATTTTTAGAAAGATAAGAGGGAGTAACAGCCAAAACAGAACCTGAGCCAGAAAGGCGGGGCCGGTAGAGCTGACCAGTGTTATTAAGGCATAAAATACCAGGCCGCCTGAAAGATAGATTGAATAATCTTTTAGATAACTGGAAGAATTCTTAAAATTAAAGCTAACGAGCGGCTTGATTAAAAAATTCAGAGAGCTGAAGAGAAGCATAAACAGGCTGAGGTAGAGAAGAAGGGAAGGCAGGCTGAAGCTGAAGCCGGTGAGGTTCAGGTTAGAGTTGAGGACTATTTTTTGCGTAAGATAGACCATCAGAAATATTAAAAAAGCACTTAGGTTGGAAACCAGCCCCAGGCGGATTATTCTGTCCAGCTGACCGGGTCTGGTTTGGTCCTCTGTTTTTTCCTCGTTGTTCTCCGGCTCAGGACGGAAGAAAATTTTCTCGCTCAGGTAGAAAAAGACCGACGCCAGAGAAACGGTCAAAAATATGTCAGCCGGCGATTTTAAAATTTTTAGGGAGGTGGGAACCGCGGCTATTTCTGGGGAAAATATTCTTAACCTGGTCAGAAGTTTAAGCTCGCTGGCCAGGACCAGAATCAGCCTTATCAAAGACAGCCCCAGAAAACTTCCCAGCCAGAGGGTAAATTTCCCGGCTCGGCGATTTTTTAAACCACTTTTAAAAGCACCCGCCAGGAAGAAAAATACAGCCAGGGTTAAGAACAAATAGGCGCTGAGCTTTAAGTATTGGAATAAATCGTTCTTCTTTTCCCAGAGCTGGATGGAGTTGAGAGTTACGGTAGCCAGGATTCTTCCTTTTTCGTTTCGCAGTGGGAAATAAAGGCTGCGGCTTTCTCTCTCTTCTCTCTGAGGGCTGAAGTATTCCTCGCTATGACGGGAAAACAGGCTTTCCAGCGGCTGGATATCGGCCGTGTACTCCCAGAAATTAACGTCACCCCCAGCGCGGCGGGCTGAACCCAGGAGTTCAAACTCTTTGAGGTAAGAGGACTGGAACTGGGGTCTAAAAGCCAGGAGTTTGAACCTGGCCAGAACTCTATTCTCCCGAATTTGACGTAGGCGAACCAGATAGTAAGAGGCCCGGTCTCTTATGACCAGGCACTGCTCCAGAAGTGATGATTTGGTTGCGGGCCAGTCCGCCACCTGTTGTTCCAGGTCTGCCACGTTCCCAAACCAGAACAGAGGTTTCAGGTTCTGGTCAAGCCAGGCCCAGCCGTCTGTTTGTGGATTAAGCTTAGTGCCCTTGAGAAGATGATAAATTTCCTGTTCGCTGGCCGGCTGGAGTTTTTTTCCAAAGTCTGATAGTTCTTTTTGCACCTGCTCCAGAACCCGGGAAAATTCCTGCCGGAGGTCAGCGGCCCGGTGTCTCAGTTCAGAAAGAAGCTTTTCTTCAGAAGCGGTGGCATATTTCCCGGGCATCCAGTAATTAAGAAGAAAAAGGGCCAGAGCTAAAAGCACCAAAGCAGAGGCCAAAAGATATAATTTACCGGCTGGGTTTTTTCTTTTTCTCCAGGTTAAGAAAAATTTCATTTACAGCCTTTCGGCCCGAATTTCTCTGATGACTGGCCAGAAGCCCTCTTTTCCGGCAGTCTTCTCCAGCGAAATAAAGAAATAAAGCCGCAGAAGATATTTCTTGCTACTATTCCTGGAAACAAACGACCAGCGAGCGGAAATTATGGCTCCGTGGTTGTTCCAGATCAGGGGGTGAGGCTGGTCCACCAGAAATTCCTGGGTGGTGACCTGGTTAAAGAGGCTTTCAACTACTACCCTGGCCTGGTCAGCAGAAAAACAATCAGAAAAATTCAGGGGCTCAGTTAAGGAAATCATCACTGGCGCGGTGGGCGAGAGCAGCGTGGCCAGCTGTTCGGGGTCGTTCTGCAAAAAAGTATTTTCCAGTGCGGCGTTAAATTGTGAGAATAACGACAGAAAAAACGACAACCACAGGCTTAAAATAAATTCCACTTTCTCGCTTCTTTGGTCTTTTTGTAGATTATTATGTTAATCGGTTTTATTCTTATTTTTGTTCAGTTTTCGGTTCTTCAGTTTTTTGGTCTTCCTGAAGGGCCGTGGCTTCAGCTTCCAGCTTCTTCTGTCTTATAGCGTCTTTGATGCTGGAGATACCAGCGATCACGGCAATCAGGCCGCCGAAGAAAAGAATGGGTGGGATAAAACCAAAGACCAGCTCGTAAAATTCTCTCCACCAGACAAAAATTACCAGATAAAGTCCGGCAATCATGGCGATGATACCAAGAACTATGGCCAGGTACTTGCCCATGTAAGACCTCCCTTCGTTTTTTCTTTCGTATTAATTTAAATAAAAAACAGCAAAATAGTCAAATCCAAAAGCAATTTTTTCGGTATGGAATTATTTTGCTCCTGATTGAATTATTTTAATCTTGAACATATCATTAAGCCGATGGACATCAAACTGGTTATTTTTGACCTGGATGGCACGGTAGTAGAAAACAACTACGATTGGGCCTTAATCAGGAAAACTCTGGGGGTGGAGGGCGGGTCTATTCTATCTTATCTGGACCGGCTACCGGAAACAGAGAAAAAGAGGAAATATGCCCAGCTGGAAGAGTTTGAACGACAGCAGACCAGGGCAGCCAGGCTCAAGCCGGGCATCCAGGAATTTCTGGCTTACTTAAAATCTGCTGGGCTGAGCACGGCTCTGGTCACCAACAATAATCGGGAAAACACCGAGTACTTGCTGCAGAAATTTAAACTGAAATTTGACCTGGTTATAACGCGAGAAAGCGGACTTTACAAACCAACCGGAGAACCATTTAAGGAAGTCTTGTCCCGGCTGGGAGTAAAACCGGAACAGACGGTGGTCATAGGAGACACTCATTATGACCTGCTGGCGGCAGAAAAGGCTGGCATTGCCAGGGTCTTTATTCTGAAAAGCGACATGACACCCGAACACCTGGCTAAAGCAGTGCTGGTAAATTCTTTCGCTGAAATAAAAGCTCAACTGGATAAAATTATAGGGCCTCAGCCAGAAATTTGTTGATTGGTGCTGGAGCGATTAATTTAACAATGAGCGGAAAACCTGTCTTATTCCCTTAATCTTCAAAGCTTTCTACAAAAATATTTAATCTGAACCTACTAAATGACCTGAAACCAGGCATAAGCAATCACTCGTTAAGTTTTATCATCTCAAAAATTTGGCCCGCTGCTTTCGCAGATTAATCCTGGCCCTTGTTTTCGTAAACAATCTTTCCGCCGACGATGGTATAGGCTACGGGCGTGGTCAGTATTTTTCTGGGCTCAACAGAGAAGAGGTCCTGACTGAAGATGGTCAGGTCAGCCAGCTTGCCAGGTTCCAGAGTGCCCTTGATGTTTTCTTCAAAAGAAGCGTAGGCCGAGCCCCAGGTAAAGTACTTGATGGCTTCCGCCAGGGAGAGCTTTTGTTCGGGAAACCAACCGGCTTCCGGGAAATCAAACTCAATGTTTTTACGCGTGACGGCCGAGTAAAGCCCGCGTCGTGGGTCCAGCGGTTCAACGGGCCAGTCTGAGCCAAAAGCCAGGATAGCACCGTTGTCTAAAAGTGTTCTCCAGGCGTAGGCGTATTTTGACCTTTCCAGCCCGATGCGTTTTTCGCAGAAGCGCATGTCTGTGGTGCAGTGGGTAGGCTGCATGGAGGCAATTACTCCCAGGGCTTTAAACCTGGGGAAATCTTCAGGCTTGATAATCTGAGCATGTTCAATACGGTAGCGCAAATTTTTCTGGCCGTGTTTCTGGATGGCTTTTTCCACGGCATTCAGGACCCAGTTCACCCCCTTATCGCCGATGGCATGGACACCAACCTGAAACCCGTGGGCATAAGCTTTTTCTATCAGGTGGTAAAAAGTTTCTTCTGGATACTGGGCCAGGCCTGATTTGCTGGGGTCATCGGAGAACGGTTCAAACATCAGGGCTGTGCCCGAACCGAGTGTGCCGTCTATAAAAGCTTTAAGAAAGCCAATCCTCAAGTACTCATCGCCGTCTCCGGTTTTAATTCCCCGTTTGATGTATTCGTCAATCTGTTCAATAGGCAGCCAGGCATAGACCCGCAGAGTCAGCTTTCCTTCCTCTTTGAGCTTTTTGTAGATGTCAAGTTCTCTCAGGCCGACGTCAGCATGAACTCCGGTAAGTCCCAGCCGGCGGGCGTGGTCTAAGGCGCGCAGGATGTCTTCTTCCGGCGTGGACTGAATGGTCGGTCTGACTTTTATCAAGCTGGTGGCTGATTCTTTCAGAATTCCGGTGGGCTCGCCAGTTTTCGGGTCCCGAACAATTTCGCCGCCAAAAGGGTCTTTAGTTTTCCGGTCTATACCGGACAGTTTCAAAGCCAGAGAGTTGACCCAGAGGGAATGCCCGTCTACTCTTCTTATGACCACCGGATTGTGGGGTGAAACTTTATCCAGGTCTTCTTTGGTGGGCCAGGTCTGACCGGGAAAAAGAGTGTGGTCGTATTCGCGTCCAAAGACAGGAGTGCCCGGCGGAAGTTCTTTGATTTTGGCTGCAATCATCTGCTGGATTTTTTCTACCGAATCAACTCCCCGGAAGCTGAGCTCAATCAACGAGCGACCACCAGAGGAAAAATGAGTGTGAGCATCAATCAAACCGGGAATAGCCAGACCTTCCTTGAGCTCTATAATCCTGGTTTTTTCGCCCACAAACTTTTTGATTTCCTTGTTGGTGCCGGTGGCCAGGATTTTGTCGCCGGAGATGGCCAGGGCTTCAACAAAAGGCTGGCTTTCCAGCCCGGTAAAGATTTTGCCCCTTATGACCAGGTCAGCTTTTACTTTTGCCCGTCCCTGGCAGGCAGCGAGGAAGATGCCGGCTATCAGTAAGATGAGGCCTAAAATAAAAATCAGGGTTCTGAGTCTGGCTTGGTTTTTACCCATGATTTACTCCTTCTCTACGTTGACCGGCTGAGCCTCAGAAGCTTCAGCTGGCCCTTAAAACAAAACTTATTATATGGAGCTTATTTCCTGTTTGCAAAAAGAATTTAATTTGGCCGAGGTAGGCTACTGGGAATTAGGAGTCTGGTTTTAAGGTTTCGGGCTGATAGCAAAAGAGAGAGAGTAATTCATTCGTTGAAAAGGCAAGGAATTATTAATCCTCTTTTCAGGGTATTTCTTTTAAAAGCAAAAAAAAATTTGGCTCATCCGGCTATATTGTGGGTAAAAATGAGAGATTCCTGGTTCCTTAAATCTAAGTTGAATCTTGGCCAACTCATCGAAAATGAAGCTAATTGAGCAAATATTAACAAAGTACAGAACGTTCCTCTCCAACCATCTTTTAAAACCCCCTATCTTTGAGTCCTCCATTCGCTCATTGAAAATTATAATTTTCCGAGTTTACCCATTTAAAAGTCGGAAGGACCAAAAATTTTAAGCAGAGCCGGGAAATATTTTAGGCAGACTCCGGGTGCATCTTAAAATTAAACGCCGATTCATTCCTGGCTTACTTATCCTAAAAAAACAGAGCCAGGTTAGAAAACTTTTCTTCAGAAATAAAAGCTCAGCTGAGCAAGAGAAGTGAAATTCTAAAAGACAAAAATAAAAGGGTGGTGAAGGGGGCGCAATTTTGGTTAAGAAAGCAGGTAGCATTTGATTTTGTTCCGGAATTGAAGAAAAATATAGTAAAAAACTAAAGATGAGGAAATAAACATGAGCAAAAAGCTTTTACTTATTCCTGGACCAACACCGGTGGTGGACAGGATTCTGGAAGTGCTGGCTGAGCCCACAGTCTCGCATATCAGCCCGGAGATGGACCGCGATTTAAGGCAGGCACTGGAAAACTTAAAGAAAATAGTTTTTACCAGAAATGGTCAGCCTTTTATCGTGGCCGGAGCCGGTACCCTGGCCATGGAAATTGCCCTGCTGAATGTAGTGGAAAAAAAAGAAAAGGTGCTGGTTATTTCTCAGGGTTATTTCGGTCAGAGGATGGCCGAAATTTGCCAGGCTTTTGGCCTGGAGCATCATCTGTTGCAGAGTTCCTGGGGAAAAGTGGTGACGGTGGAGGAACTGGCGGACGAGCTTAAGAAACATAAATATGGGGTAGTGGTCTGCACGCACGTAGACACCGCCACCGGAGCCTGCGCGCCGGTGAGGGAATATGCCGAAACCGTCAAAATGCACCAGCCAGAAGCCCTGTTGGTGGTAGACGGCGTTTGTGCCACGGGTGGGATTGAAGAACGAATGGACGATTGGGGAATAGATGTCATCCTGACTGCGGCTCAAAAATGCCTGGGAGCTCCTCCTGGCCTGGCTATTGATGTGTTCTCGCCGAGAGCCATGGAAAAAAGAAAAAAGATGGCCAGAGTGAAAGCTTATTATGCTGATATCATGCGCTGGCTGCCGGTCATGGAAAACCCCAACCGCTATTTTTCCACTCCCTGTGTTAATGAAATCAGAGCCTTTGCTGAAGCCACCAGAATTGTGCTGGAAGAAGGCCTGGAAAAAAGGTTTGAAAGGCACGAGAGGTTAGCGGCGGCCATCAGGAGCGGTCTGCGCTCGCTCGGTTTTTCTACCTACACCGACGAAACCTGTCTGGCTTCCACGCTTTCCGTTCTCAGGTACCCAGAAGGACTGGACGATGCTTCTTTTAGAAAGATACTTTATGAAAACGGGGTGGTGGTGGCTGGTGGGCTCGGTCCTACCGCCGGTCAGGTCTTTCGTTTCGGTCACATGGGCAATCTCACCCGTGAGGATGTAATTTTTGCCTTTGATGCCATAGAAAAAACACTGCTGAGCCTGGGTTATGAGTTTTCTCTTGGTGATGGGGTGGAAACGGTGCGTTCTCTTCTCGTTCGTTAGCCAGCACCATCTATTTTTCCTGTTTTTTGTGTATAATTTTTAGAAAATCATTTCAGGAAACGAGGTTAGCAGATGAAAAGTAAAGTCTTTTTTATCAGAGCCAGGAGAGGAGAACCGGGTGAAGAAATTGCCCGGAAAGCCAGGTTGCTGTACCTGGCCCTTGGGTTCAACGAAAGGATAGAGCCAGAAGATTTTGTGGCCCTGAAAATTCATTTCGGGGAAAAGGGGAACAAAGGCCACATCAAACCTCAGTGGATAACTGGCATTATTGAGGAAGTGCTCAAGAGAAGTCAGCGCGCTTTTTTGTCCGATAGCAACACGCTTTATGTGGGTAACAGGTCAAATTCCGTAGACCACATCCGGCTGGCCTGGGAGCACGGTTTTACCCCGGAGGTGGTCAAAGTGCCGATAATTATCGCCGACGGGCTGGTGGGCCGGGAAAAGACCGAGGTCAAGGTAGACGGCCAGAGAATCAAGTCCTCAAGAATTGCCAGCGCTTTTTTGATGTCAGAGGCCATGGTCTGTCTAACTCATGTCACCGGTCATGTGCAGAGCGGGGTGGGAGCGGCCATTAAAAATCTGGGCATGGGTTGTGCCTCAAGAGCCGGCAAGTTAGACCAGCATTCAGTAGTTCATCCCCGGATAGAGGCCAAAAAATGCCGCAACTGCGGGGTCTGCACTCAGTACTGCCCGGCGGGAGCCATTGTTCAGTTAAATGGTCATGTGGCCATTGACGATGAAAAATGTATAGGCTGTGGTGAATGTCTGGTGGTCTGTAAATTTGGTGCTGTTAAGATGAAATGGGATGAAGATTCCAGGCGGCTCCAGGAAAAAATGGCTGAGTACGCGCTGGCGGTTAAAAATCACTTTGGGGAGAAGATTTGTTTCATTAATTTTATCATGCAGGTTACGAAGGATTGTGACTGTATGGCTAAGACGCAGGAATCAATCGTGGAAGATATAGGCATCGCTGCTTCCCTGGACCCGGTAGCTGTGGACCGGGCTTCCATTGACCTGGTCAAGCAGCAGGCGGGACGGGACGCTTTTCGGGCTGGCTACAACATTGACTGGTCGGTGCAGCTATCTTACGGGGAGAAAATCGGGCTCGGCCGCCAGGATTATGAACTGGTAGAAATAGACAGTTGAACAGCAGGCCTGATTAAAAGAACCTGATAACCAGAAAATCCGCTACCGGAGGGAAATTTTTCCTGCCGATTCCGTAAGCCTCTTGTTGTTACGATTTTTAAAAAATTATTACTTAAAAATTTATCAGTTCTTCAATTTTCTCCGGTTTTTTTGATTATTATTTCTCGGGGTTGCTTATTTCGCCGTGGGATATCCGGAAGCAGAGTTCAGGGCAGAATTCTGACTTTTAGTAAAGGACTTTGGTTTAAAGAGTGGCAGGAAAAAATAGAGTCAGAGGCTGAGAAATTTAAGAGGCTTTAAAAATTTTGGCTGAGGCTTCGGGAGATTTTCAGAACTAAAAGCAGAGGGTTTTTAGAAAATGGAAAACCTCTGCGGGGAATGGTGATTCTCTGGAGGAAAGGGAGTTTTATTTTAAGGTCCTTCCGACTTTTAAATGGGTAAACTCGGAAAATCATAATTTTAAACGAGCGAATAAAGGACTCAACGAAAAGGGTTTTAAAAGATGGTCGGAGAGGAACGTTCTATATTTTGTTGATATTTCCTCAATTGGTTTCATTATCAATGAGTTAGCCAAGATTCAAGTGGGTCTAAGGAAGAAGTAATCTCTAATTTTTATCCACAACATAGCCGGATGAGCCTATTTTAATTTTAGAACCCGGCGGTCGCTGAAAGTAATGATCATGGCATAGATAAGGAAAATACCAGAAGAAATCAACACCGGGATTCTTTCACCCAGCAGGCTGGCGGCCTGGCCGATCCACAGGGCGGCGAAGGGCATGAAACCAAAGAAAACGAAGGAATAGATACTCATCACCCGGCCGCGTATTTCCTCCGGTGTATGAAGTTGAACCAGGGCGTTGCACAGGTTGTAAATCATGATGGTGGCCAGCCCCGAAAGAAAGAGCAAGAATAAGGAGAAGGGCAAAAATTTAGAGAAAGCAAAAATTGTTACGACCAGAGGAAAAAGCAGTGTCCCCACTGCCAGCAATTTCCCCCGGGAAAAATGATGACTGAAGGAAGCGATGAAAAGCGAGCCGAGCAAAGCACCCAGCCCGGCAGCAGTCTGGAGAAAACCGTTAGTTCGGGCATCTCCGTGCAGCACCTGGACAGCCCAGGCCGGTAGCAAAGTGATAAAAGCCCGACCGAAAAGGGTAGTAATAGCCACGGTTAAAATCAGAATGCGTATTATCCGGTGATGGATAACGTAGCGGATGCCTTCTTTGAGGTCTTCCAGGATGGAATTTTCTGTCTGCCGCGGTTCAAAGGGCTTGAGTTTCATCATGGCCAGAGCAATGATGACGGCAATGAAGCTCACCCCGTTTATGGTGAAGCACCAGGCCGGGCCGAGGCTGGCATAGATCAGACCACCGGCGGCCGGACCGAGGGCCTGTGCGGTGTTGAACATGGCTGAGTTGAGGGCGATGGCGTTGGTCAGAGCGTCTGGTTCAATCATCTCCATAACAAAAGCCTGGCGAGCCGGGGCGTCAAAAGCATTGACCGTGCCGCTCAGGAAAGCCAGGATGATGATATGCCAGGGCTGAATAATCTTTAAAAAAACCATCAGAGCCAGGACAAAGGCCAGAACCATAAGCAGGGTTTGGGTAATGATAAGGATTTTCCTTCTGGGGATGCGGTCAGCGACCACACCGCCGTAGAGCATAAAAATCCAGGTCGGCAGCCCGGCCGCAAAGCCCACGTAGCCAAGGTAAGCTGGCGAACGGGTCAGCTCGTAAACCAGAAAGGATTGAGCTGTCATCTGCATCCAGGAGCCAAAAACGGAGATAAGCTGTCCGATGAACCACAGGCGGTAATTTGGGTATTTCAGGGCATAAAAGGTGTGCTTCCAGGAAAACTTTTTCGGCAGAGAAAGGATGCGGGCCAGAAGCTGTTCTGAGGTTCCGTTTATTTCCTGTTCCATGGGTTACTTGAAAGTTGGCATTTATTATACGCCGCCAAAAGTTGCATTTCAATTTTACGGCCAGTTTATAATCAGTTCCATAGCCACTTTATAATCAGTCCTCAAAAACACCGGTTTCGGCTGGTTTTTATCTTGAGTGTTTGTCTTAAGCATGGTTTTTGGGTCCTGTGTCGTTCTCAAATCAGATAAGGAAAACGGCCCTTAAGGCTTTGCTTTTGGTCGTTAAAAAAGCTGGCTCTTCTGACGATTTGATGGGCAGGCAGGTACAGTAGAAAAGCTCCGAAAGGAATAAATTTTATGGAAGTTAAAGGACTTGATAGTCAGATTCTGGATATAGAAATGACGTTGAACATAAGCCAGGCAGAACCAGGTGTTAAGGAGAAAAGGATAGAGGCTAAGCTAAGGCGGTGTATGATGAGGGGGTGCGCTGGCCTGGTCCTGAGTGCGGGGAGCTTCTTGGGCTATATGACATGCTCCGCAGTGGGGCTGGCTTCATCAGGATGCTTGTCAGTCTAAGACCTATCTTCACTCATGGATTTCTTGGTTTAGCTGTCCGGTTCCTGGCAGCAGGCAACGATTCTCATTTGCCGGCTGTCAGACGTTCAAGTTCTGCTTCATAAACAAGCAGGTCAGATTCGCTGAACAGAACAAACCTGATTTTTTTTACATGTTTAAGAGTGGGCAGAAGGCCAAGCACCGTTTTCAGAGCAACTGCCGTGGCTTTTTCCAGCGGATAACGGAAAACACCGGTGGAAATAGCTGGGAAGGCAATGGAATCTATCTGATTTTCTTCGGCTAATTTCAGGGCATTTCGGTAGCAGCTGGCCAGCAATTCATCTTCTGGTTTGTCCACGCCGTAAACAGGGCCGAGGGTATGGATGACGTATTTATTAGGCAGGTTATGACCTCTGGTAATTACAGCCTGACCCGGTTCTATGGGAGCCAGCGGCTCGCATTCTTTGGCCAGGCCCGGTCCGGCGGCCTGGTGGATGGCCCCAGCCACTCCGCCACCTGGTCTGAGCCAGGCGTTGGCGGCATTGACGATGGCCGTGATGTCGGGTTGAGCGGCGATGTTTCCCCTAACGCATTCAATGATGATGCCGGATATTTCCTTTTGCATTGCTAAATTGCCCTCCTGTTATAAATCCCTTCAGGTAGTAACAATTTCAATATACCTAATTTAAGGCAAAATGCAATTAAAATTGTTTAAAGCGATAGAGCCCAAAAGTAGGGAATTAGGGTAACCACCAGGAATTTTGTTCAGGAATACGGTGAAGGAGTGATAATCGGAATGAAATAAAAAAAAATCGGGGAGGTGGGATTTGAACCCACGACCCCAGCGTCCCGAACGCTGTGCGCTGGCCAGGCTGCGCTACTCCCCGAAGGCAATCAATTATAAATTATCTTTTCGGATATGTCCAGCTATCAGCGTGAGGAAAAATGGCGGGGATTTGGTGCTTTGACCACAAAAAATTCAAGTAGTTCTTCCTCCTCATTGCTGATGTTCATCTTGATGTGGTAGGGTAGGTTTATTATGGTACCAGCCTGGTAATAGTGCTTTTCTTGATTCTGTAGCTGTAGGGTCATTGTTCCCCTGATAATTAACAGGTAAACGTTAGAATTTGAGAAGTGTTCAGGCACATAATCTCCTTGAGCCAGCACTATGTGGTTAATAGCCAGGTTTTCGTCATCAATAAGCTTTTCTATGAGCTTGTCTGATGCTTGCTGAAAACGGTATGTTTTTTCAATCATCTTTAATTTCCTATAAATAAATTTCTACCAATCCAGCATACCACAAAATTCTTCAGCCAGCCTTTCATCACCTCAAAAGTTTGATTTTGAAGTTGTTAGTGGAGTATAAGAATTAAGTATGAGATATACAGCTGAATAACAGGGAGGTAGCATGATGAAAACAATGTCTCTATCAGGCACAATGAGGAGTAGAAAATTTATAGGGGGCATTATTTTGGCCCTGATAATGCTGTGGTCTGTTGGTTATTTGTCAGCCCAGTCGTTTTCTCAGGGGCAAGTACAGGAAGGGCTAAAAGTGGAGAGCAAGATACTGGGGAAAGAAGTGCGGTATACGATTTATCTGCCGCCTGATTATCAGACCTCCAGCCGGCGTTATCCAGTTGTTTACCTGCTTCATGGTTACACTGATAATGACACGGGCTGGCTGCAGTTTGGAGAAATAAACCAGACGGCTGACCGGGCCATAGCTGAGCAGCAAATTCCACCGATGATTATCGTCATGCCCGACGGCGGAGTGAGCTGGTATATTAATGATTATCAGGGGAAGGTGCGCTACGAGGATTTCTTTTTCCAGGAGTTTATTCCTTACATTGATGCCACCTATCGCACCAGGCCGGAGAAAGAGTTTCGGGGCATAGCCGGGCTGTCCATGGGTGGCTGGGGGACTTTAATCTACGCTCTTCGTCATCCGGAAATGTTTGCCGCGGCAGCTGCTTTTAGCGCTGCAGTCTGGACCGATGAAGAAGTCATGGCCACCGAAGATAAGGTTTATGAAAGGATTTTTGCCCCGCTTTTTGGACCCGGTCTTAAAGGCAAAGACCGGCTCACGGCCCATTTCCGGAGCTACAACCCGCTGGACCTGGTGAAGACCTTGCCGTTGGAAAAAATAAAAACAGTGCGGTTTTATCTTGACTGCGGCGATGATGATTTTCTTTATAAGGGCAATGCGGCCCTGCATGTGGCCATGCGCGACCGCAAGATTCCCCATGAGTGCCGGATGAGAGATGGTGGCCATACCTGGA
>Ga0272448_1002408_pt1 | contig 23465 bp, 18 predicted proteins | sample YNPCB0191_FD_202220 | JGI IMG/M metagenome (GOLD analysis project Ga0272448, IMG submission 202220) | Hot spring sediment microbial communities from Yellowstone National Park, WY, United States - YNP-CB-019-1 | ecosystem: Environmental > Aquatic > Thermal springs > Hot (42-90C) > Sediment... | reverse complement strand
GCTGCGTCCCAGGAAGGAAATCGTACCGCGGTCGCGCAGCAGATAGTAACCATACAGCGGAACAACAAGCAACATAAAGTCGAGGTACAGGCGCTGCCACCAAGGCTTCTCCAGCGAACGGGCCAGATCTTGCTTGTAGGTAACAATGGTGTGGCGAGCCGCGCCCAGAGCCGGCACGATGCTGGAAAGCAGGGCAATGACAACGGCGGCCAACGCCAGGCGAAGGCTTTGTTGCGACAGGCTGATAAGAAGCTGCTGTGCCGGCCCAAAAGCCAGGAAAGAGCGTGCCATACCCATCAAGTGGGCCACGCCCTGCCCCAACAGGGGACCAACCACCATGGCCAGCCCCCCCAGGATGAGCCCTTCAAGCAGATAGAGAGCGACCACTTGTAGAGCCGACATGCCGCGGCTGCGCAACACGGCAATCTCATTGCGTTGTCGTTGCACAACCAGATTTGTCGTCAGGATGATGAAGTAGAGCACCAGCCCGATGATAGGAATGGAAAATACGAACATAAGGACGGTGAGCAAGCGGGTGGCACCAACATATGATTCAAGGGCAGACATGGGCGATATGTCCAAACTGGTGGAGGGGAGAGCCTTGTCGGCCATGGTTGCTGCTACCGTCACCCGGCTCATGAAGCCGGGTACATCTTCGGTATGTATACCGCGCCCGTCAAAAACCAGGTACCAGAGCGCCAGATAGACAGGGTTCTTGGCCAGCGGAACTACACGGTTGACAAATGATTGCTCATCAGTGATGAAAACGCCGTCGAAGCTGCTGGGACGGTAGAACCAATAGGGATCGTCGGGATTGCGCGCCCGCCAAACGCCAACGACGCGTGCCTGGATTTGCTTGATGGCGATGCCTTGCTCGGTTGATTCTCCGATGAGGACGAACTCTTCACCAACCTGCAAGCCGAGCTCAACCGCCTTGTCTTCGGAGACGATCACGTCGAGTGGTTCTTGTGCATCTGCTGCCTGGGGCGCCGGTGGGCGTCCCTCGAGTATCTTCACATGAGCGGTGAAGTTGCTGACGAAACCCAGCGCAACGCGATCGAGGAGCTGGCGTGGGTCACTGTACATCGTTGTACCTGCCGGGAAGAGGCGCAGGTTATCAGTTTTTACATAACGCACGGCCACATCAAGCGGAAGGCCGAGAATGGCCGGTGCCTCGTCTGTCATAAAAGTATCGGCGTTGCGAAAGGCCGGCCAATCCACAGGGCCATGCCAGCTTCCGACGTAGCGAAACATGAAGGCGTAGGGGGGGCGTTTGCTACCTTGTTCTTGTTCGGCCAGTGCTCGTTGCATGAGGCGATAGTTGACGCCATCGGCGTACAGCGGCACACTGATGACCAGCGCAACGGCCGCAATCAGGCCGAAAGCCGTGCCGATCATCAAGGGCAGGTTGTGCCAGAGCCTGCGGGCGGCAAAAAGGAAAATCGAGAAGAATCTGAAGATTATGCGCATAGCTGTGAGTTGCTCGGGTTTATGTGCTGTCGCATAGCTATTGTCCGATGACGATCTGGCCCAGGCTCAGGCCACTTTCGATTTCAACCCGATCCTCCGTTTTGATGCCGACCTTCACCGGCACTCTGCGTTGTGTTTCGCCGTCCTGGACCAGGACAAAGTCCTTACCCTGGAATGTGCGTACGGCATCGGGGGGAACCCAAAGAACATTATCTTTTTGCTGGAGGATGACCGACACGCGAACCAGCGCTCCCCTCTCCAATGGCACATCAGCATCGAGAATGGAAATGCGGGTTGAGCGGTCCTCTTCCAGTGCAGAGGCGCTGAAAGCTGTGGCCGGAAGACGACGGATAACGCCATTGAAGGTCTTGCTTGGGTAGTTGCTCATGGTCAGCGTGCATTTCTGTCCCACACTAAGATCCTGGATCGTGCTGCTCACCAAATCGGCACTGACCTCTTGTGCTCCCTCGGCAGCAATGGTGATGACAGGTTTGTAGGCATTGACGGTGCGACCGGCTGTGGCCGATACGCTGGTCACCTCGCCGTCAAAGGTAGCGATGATGCGCCCACTGGCAATTTGATTCTTCAATCGGTCAACGGCCAGTTGCGCTTTGGCTACATCTTGCGATAAGGCAGGATCAATGGCCGTTGTCAGTTTCTGCAAGTTGGCCTCGGCCACGGTCACGGCTTCCTGCAGCAGGAGAATGTCATATTCCCAGCTCTTCTGGCTCTGCACTGCCAGATCATACTGGGCCTTGGCGATGTCATAATCAATAGTTGCCTTCTGCAGGTTCAGCGATTCGGGCAACATGGCGATATTCGGGCGATCCTTCTTTTGATCATAGGCAGCCTGGGCGCTCTGCAGGGCGACGGCAGCTTTCTCTAGATTGGCCTTGGCGATCTCCACGTTGGGGGTGGGATCCTTGATTTTGGCTTGTTCGAGCTTGAGCCTGGCCGTGCGCAGGGCGCTCTCGGCCTGAATGCGCTGATCATTCACGTTCTGTTCGGCGGCCTTAAGCTTTAGCTGTGCTGTCTGCAAGGTGATCTCGGCCTGAGCTTCCTGGTTCAGCAGATCAGCCATGTCGAGCTCGGCGAGTACATCACCTTTCTTCACCTTGTCGCCTTGCTGAACGTTGATGGTCGAGATCCGACCATCGGTGCGGAAGAAAAGCTGGTCCTCCTGCACCGGAGCGATGCGTGCCGTGAACTTCAATTCCTGGGTGATTGTTCCTTGTTCGACGACATAGGTTGGCTTCTTCGAAGCTGCGGTTTGGAGAATGGGCGTTGGGGTGGGTTCTTCCTGGGATGTGACTGAGCCGCAGGCGGCCAGGGCAATGACGATGACCAGCAAGGTAAACGCGAGATACAGACGTCTGATGTCCATACGGGTGAGTCTCCGTCACATATTGGGAGCTAGAGGCTGCTCACTGCCGTGAAGCGAGAGGCGCGGGGTAGTATGGATGGGCACTATGCGGCTGTTTGAATGGATACGTAGAGGCCGATAGGCCCGGCCACATCGCACCGCCGGTGTCCCCTGCCATGGGCGGAAAAAACAGAAAGGAGAAGCTTTCTGTGGACTCCTCGCTGCACTGCAGTCATTATAGCACTGACGCTGTGCGAGGTCAATGTGTCATGGAACGCGCGTAACTGTTCAGTGTTAGGGTAACAGCACTTTCGCTGGAATGCCCCCACCCCACCCCGCCATTTGACTCTCCCGCAAGTTACCCAAACCTGCGGGAGGGTATAGGCATGCCGATGCGCCTGCTTCCGGGGTAAACGTGAACAGTTACCTGTTCACATGCAATCTGCGGATTGACAGACCGACGGGGGTATGCTACAGTAGCAGTACAACCTTTGGGGTCATACAACATCCATCAATCATTGAAGGAGATCAACGATCTTATGCGTACTCCGATTATTGCCGGCAACTGGAAGATGAACACGACCGTGGATGAGGCTCTCGCCCTGGTTGAGCAAATGCGCAATCTGAACAGCCTGACCTCAGTCATGGATGTAGTCTTCTGCCCTCCTTTTGTGTCGCTCCATGCCCTGGCGTCCGTCCTCAAGGGGACCAATCTGCGCCTGGGTGCGCAGAACATGTACGTCCAGGACAAGGGGGCCTACACAGGCGAGATCTCTCCACTCATGCTTGTGCCGCTCTGTTCGTACGTGATTCTGGGGCATTCGGAGCGTCGCCAATACTTCAAAGAGTCTGACGAATTTGTCAACCAAAAGGTCAAGGCAGCACTGCGGCACGGGTTGACGCCGATCGTCTGCGTTGGTGAAACGCTGGCCCAGTACGAAGCCGGTGAGACCGATGCCGTGGTAAGCACCCAGGTAAAAGGTGTGCTGTGTGAGCTGACGGCAGCCCAGGTGAGCAGTCTGGTGATCGCCTACGAACCGGTATGGGCTATTGGTACAGGCAAGGCAGCCACCGCCGAGGGGGCGCAGAAGGTTATTGCCATGATTCGAGCTATCGTTGGCGGCTTGTATGACCGGGCAACAGCCGACGCCGTGCGCATTCAGTATGGCGGTAGCGTGACGGCGGCCAATATTGCAGAAATCATTGCCCAGCCCGACATTGATGGCGCACTTGTGGGTGGTGCCAGTCTGAAGGCAGCCGACTTCAGCGCCATCTGTCAGAAAACAGCCGAACTGAAAGGACGGAAGAAGTGACGTATCCCGCTGGCAAAGCGGAGCGCCCGCCGCGCTATTGGCCGTATATGCTTCAGGTTAAGCGGGCTCTTGGCCTGAATACCATTCTGTGTGACAATTGTATGTGGAACTGGCGCTCGGCCTGCCATCGCCCTGAACGTCCGAACGCCACCTGGTGTCCGGATTACAAGGCAAAGGGTAGCAGGTAGGATATGGGCTGTCGGGTGTCGTTTTAGCCACGGCACCTGATGCCCGCTGGCTGCGAATAGGCAAAAGGAAAGGTTAGATAGACATGGGCGTCATTCATAAGTTCCAAGGAACCGGCGGTCCCTATCGCTGGCATGGGGTTGCAGTAACAGAGTATGGCGAAGGGCCGAGTACAGGCGTCACGCGTCAGATTCTCATTGGTGAAGATGAGGGATCGGCTAACTTCATCATCCGCTACTTCGAGCTTCCTCCTGGGACGTCCAGCGCGTTGCACACCCATACTCATGAGCATGGTGTCGTTGTGCTGCGCGGCAAGGGGCGCGTTCGGATTGGTGATCACGAGCAAGACCTTACGTTCGGCGATGTCGTATATGTGGCGCCCAACGAGATTCATCAGTTCTCCAATGCCGGAGATGACCCGTTCGGCTTCACCTGTACGATCAAGGCCCGCGATTAGACGTACCGGTGGAATTGTTCACCTTGAGAGACAGCGAATACAACAGATAGGCAGACGACAAGGCAGCAGATGACTGAGGACGAGAAGGCCATCACGCTTGGCCATCCGAGTTACATCTGGCGTTTCGGCCAGGACCGGCGACTCGATCTGATTCGTCAATATGCCCCCCTCGACGGACGGCGCATCCTGGATGTCGGCTGTGGACTGGGGATGTATGTACGCAAGATGCTCCAGTTTAGTCGCGATGTCTACGGTGTGGACATTGACCCGGACAAAGTGGCCAGGGCAAGCAAAGACCTGGCCAACATCCAGGTGGCGCCAGCCGAAAAGCTGCCCTTCCCCGATGACTATTTCGACGTCATCCTCTCACATGAGGTCATCGAGCATGTTACGGACGATGCTCAGGCCATACGTGAGGCATATCGCTGCGTCAGACCGGGCGGGCGTATCGTTGTTTTCGCCCCCAATCGTTTCTATCCGTTCGAAACCCACGGTGTCTACATCGGCGCGCGCTATGTGTTCGGCAATATACCATTGGTAAATTGGCTGCCCACCGGGTTACGCAACCGGTTTGCCCCTCATGTACGCGCCTATCGTGCAACCGACATCCGACGTCTATTTGCCGGTCTCCCGGGCAGATTTGTTGTCCACCGGCAAATTTACCCTGGCTATGACAATCTCTGTGCTCGTCACCCTCTTCTGGGGCATCTTCTACGCGTGACAACGTATGCTCTCGAGTCAACGCCGCTACGCGCTTTTGGGTTGTCGCACTTCGCGGTGTATGAGAAACAAGATGCAAAATAAGCTTGACAAATAGAAGTGAACATGCTATATAGTTGTCTGTAGTAATGCTCCTTTTTCCGATTGCCTGGGCAGTGTCTGTGACCGGCAACTCGGGCGAGCGGGGCGAGACACAACAGGTGCGCCAAGTTGAGCGACTGCCTCTCTGCTGAAGAGAGGGCAGTCGTTTTTTGTTGCGGCGCCCACATCGGGCAAGGCGTCATGAACAATGTGTCCAGGTAAGCGGCTATAGGCTTCGCCTTGTGCGAAGGGTAGTCGCTTTTCTTTTTTGCAGACTTGTGACGAGGCGGGTGGACGAAGCGAGGAACAGACGAAGGTTCGTCGCTACTATACTACGAGGAGATCACCGATGGCTGTTCTGAAGCGCACCCTCTACGTTGCCCTGGTCGCTGTACTGTTGTTCCTCCTGTGCAGCATGGGCGCCGTCGCCGGGCCTGCCGACAGTGAGACAAGCCCAACCGCCGGCAAAGATGTGCCTATTCTCATGTACCACAGCATCACAAATACGTCTGCACCGTGCAGCGTGTGGACGATAACGCGGGCCACCTTCGCCAGCCAGATGGCCGCCCTCAAGGCCTATGGCTACACTACTGTCTCGCTGCAAGACTACATGAACTATCGGAACGGTACGGCTACTCCCCCTGAACGACCGGTCATTCTCACCTTCGATGACGGCTATCAAGACCTGGACACCGTTGTTCGCCCGGTCCTCGAGTCGCTTGGCTTCGTGGGCACGGCCTTCCTTCCCACAGACTATATCGGTGATGATGTGCGGCAGATGTACATGTGGGATCCGGCGGAAGTGCAGGCCTGCCCGAAAACGCTGCTACTCTGGTCTGACCAGGCGCTGCATTCCTCCACATTCAGTGTGCAATCGCACAGCCTGTCGCATCCGATGCTCACGGCCGTCTCCGGCCTGCAAGCCCAGCGGGAGATCGCCGAATCCAAGACGGTTATCGAAAACCATCTCGGCATCCCGGTCCGCTTCTTTGCCTATCCCTACGGCGACGGCGCCGATAGCGACATGCTGTGGCGGATGTTGCAGAATGCCGGCTACCTGGGGGCGGTCGCGGCTGTGACCGACGGAATAGCCAATACGGCCACCTCCAATGTCTGGTCTCTGCCACGCCTGATGATCGGCGAGTGGAACTCAGTTGTGCTCGACAGCGGGCGCCCTAACGACTTCTTCATGCGCCGGGTTGACCCGCGCTTCCCCTTGCCGCTTATTGACAACATCTCGGTCACCGCCTATGACATGAGCGGTCAACGACGCGGCAACGTCCAACCCGGTGAGAGGATTCATCTGGTCGTTTCCGCCCATAACAGCGGCAGCCCGGCCGACATTATTGCCTCCCTGAGCCTCGCTGACGATACTGACCCGGCCACGCCGCCTGCCTATGACAGTCATCTGGTCAGCCAAGAGCAGGAACGCATCGTCTCCTTCACCACGGGCAGCACGCAAACCTTTGACTTCTACTGGACGGTGCCCCTCACCAGTACACCCGGCCCATATTACTACGCCCTCACCTTCCATGATGCCCACTATCTGCTGATCTACAAGTCGGTAGCGTGGGGCCCCACCTTCGTCGTCAGGCCAACTACCCCAACCCGCTATGAGCAACGGGTCAACGCTGGTGGTGGAGCGTATACCGACCTGAACGGCAACACCTGGGCTGCCGACCAACCCTTCCGTGCCGGTAGCTGGGGCTACGTGGCGGGCGGTAGCTACAGCGTCGGCGGTGACATTGCCGATGTTGCCGATGACGTGCTCTACCAGAGTGAGCGCTTCTGGATTGATGGGGCGACGCCGGGCTATCGCTTCACCGTGCCCAATGGGCAGTACAAAGTCATCCTCAAGTTTGCCGAAGTCTATCAATATCAGCCTAATGCACGCCGCTTCGCCGTGCGTATCGAGGGGACAACCGTTCTTGCCAATTACGATATCTTCGCCGATGCCGGTGGACGCTTCCGCGCCGCCCCCGACAAGGTGTTCACGGTCAATGTCAGCGACGGCGAGCTGACGATTGACTTTATCCGCCTGCCGGGCAACGACGCGCCGAAGGTCAATGCCATCCAGGTGCTTGCCCTGTCCGCTGCCCCCATAGCTACACCTGTACCCATCATCGTGCCCACGGCTACACCAACACCAACGGCGACGCCCGACATCATCGCCACGCCCACGCCGACGGCGACGCCCAGCGCCACGCCCACGCTGACAGCGACGCCTAGCGTCACAACCACACCAACAGCAACACCGGTCCCCATCGGCACCAGTGTAGTGCCTGCCTATGAGCAGCGCGTGAATGCCGGCGGCTCGGCATACACCGATGACAACGGCCATGTTTGGGCTGCCGATCGTCCGTTCAGTGCCGGAGGCTGGGGCTACGTTGAGGGACGGACGTATGAAGTCACAGGTGCTATCAGCAACACAACTGAGGGTACCGTGTACCAAAGCGAGCGCTTCTGGAGCGATGGGGCGACGCCGGGCTATCGCTTCACCGTGCCCAACGGCCGCTACCGGGTGACCCTCAAGTTTGCCGAGATCTACCCGTATGCTGCCTCGCGACGCCGGTTTGATGTTCGTATCGAAGGCAAAACCGTCTTGTCTGCCTACAACATATTTGTGGATGCCGGCGGGGCCTTGCAGGCGGCACCCGACAAGGTGTTCACGGTTGACGTGAGTGATGGAGAGCTGGACATTGATTTCATCCGCCTGCCGGGGTATGATGCGCCGAAGGTAAATGCCATTCAGGTCGAGGGCATGTCTGCCGTCCCGTTCTTCACCGCCACGCCCAGTCCCACGCCGACGGCCGGCTAACAGCTCTGCATTCAAGGTGACCATGCTTTTAATCGCACACCCTCACCCTCCTCCGCTCGCGGGGGAGGGTGGCTCTTTCCTGGTAACTGGTCACCTTTCCCCCAAAAGCAGGTGCATCGGCATACCTATACCCTCCCGCAGGTTTGGGTAACTTGCGGGAGGGTCAAACCCGCAGGTAGGGAGCAACCGGCGTGTCGCCTCTCCCTCCCCCGCTCGCGGGGAGGGAGAGGGTGGGGGCATCAAAACCCTCCCGCAGGTTTGGGTAACCTGCGGGAGGGTCAAATGACAGGGTGGGGTGGGGCATTCCAGTAAAAGTCCTGCTACCCTAACCGTGAACAGTTGCCTTTCTCAGCGCTTGCCGCTTACTCCGGTCTTATGTTATAATGCGCCTGGTTACGACATCTGGAGGAAGATGATGGCTCTCAAAGTGTACAATGTCCTCAACCGACGCAAGGAAGAGTTCCAACCTCTGGTTCCTGGGCGTGTCAATATGTACGTCTGCGGCCCGACGGTCTACGACTATCCCCATGTTGGTCATGCCAAGCTCTATGTTTCAATGGATGTAGTTGTCCGCTATCTGCGCTTCTCCGGCTACAATGTGCGCTACGTGCAGAATATCACAGATGTTGGCCATCTTCTGGACACCGGCGAAGATCGCATCCTGCGCGGTGCACAGCGTGAACGCAAAGAGCCCATGGAAATCGTCGAGAAGTACATGCGCGAATATTTCTCGGCTATGGATGCACTGGGCGTGGAGCGCCCCGACATATCACCCCGTGCCAGTGGTCACGTCATCGAACAGATCGAGCTCATCAAGAAGCTGATTGCCCAAGGCCACGCCTACGAGGTCAACGGGTCGGTCTACTTCGACGTGACATCGTGGCCCGGCTATGGCAAGCTCTCGGGCCGCAGGGTCGAAGAGCAAGAGGCAGGAGCACGGGTTGATGTGCGCGACGAGAAGCGCCATCCTGCCGATTTCGCCCTCTGGAAGAAGGCCGAACCTGAACACATCCTGCGCTGGCCGTCGCCGTGGGGCGAGGGCTTCCCCGGCTGGCACATCGAGTGCTCGGCCATGGCGATGAAATACCTGGGCGAGACATTTGATATTCACGGCGGTGGGTTGGAGAATATCTTTCCCCACAACGAATGTGAGATTGCCCAGAGCGAGGCAGCGACCGGCAAGCCCTTTGCCCGCTACTGGCTACTGACCGGTAGCCTGACCATCAACGGCGTCAAAATGTCCAAATCACTGGGCAACTCCATCACCGTAGCCAAGGCTCTGGAGCGATGGCGGCCCGAACAGATTCGATTCTTCATCTTGAGCAGCCATTACACGTCACCGGTGGACATTACCGATGCTGCATTGGCGGCCGCCGGCGAGGGGGCAAGCCGCCTGGCCGACGCCGTGCGGGCGATTGCCAATCGGCGCAAAGATGCTCCGGCGGGCGACCCTGACCAGGCCTGGCTCGACAAGCTCAACGACTTTCGTAGCCGTTTCGTCGCCGCCATGGACGATGACTTCAATGCCCCCGTCGCCATTGGTGTGCTGTTCGACATGGTCAGAGAAACCAATGCTCTGGTCAATAGCGGCGAAAGCGTGTCGGCGGGCACGCTGCAGGCGATTGAAGACACTTACAAAGCCCTTGCCGGCGATGTCTTGGGACTCTTGCCCAAAGATGGCTGCCAGCAGGGCATGGATATCGGCCCGTTGGTCGAGTTGTTAATCGAAATCCGCAACGAGCTGCGCGTTAACAAGCAGTATACTCAGGCGGATAAGATTCGCCAGCGGCTCAACGCGATCGGCATCGTTCTCGAAGATGGCCCGCGCGGCACTACGTGGAAGAGACGATAGAGCTAGCCCCAGGTGAGGTGTGTCACCTCCAGGAAGCGAGGAGAGGGTAGGTTGAGCATCCTTGTTAACAACAATACCCGTCTGATCGTCCAGGGCATCACAGGACGTGAGGGTGAGTTTCACGCTGCACAAATGCTTGAGTATGGCACCAAGGTGGTTGGCGGCGTGACGCCCGGACGCGCGGGAGAGACCGTCCATGGCATTCCTGTCTTCAACACTGTGCGCGATGCAGTGGAGGCAACTCAGGCTAATGCCAGTATCATCTATGTTCCGGCACCGTTTGCGCCAGATGCAATCATCGAAGCCGCCGACGCCGATCTACCGCTGGTGGTGTGCATTACCGAGGGCATTCCCACCTTGGACATGGTGAAGGTCTATGCCTATCTGAAGCAGAAGAAATCCCGGTTGATCGGCCCCAACTGCCCTGGGCTGCTGACCCCCGGTGAGGCTAAGGTGGGCATCATGCCCGGGCATATCGGCACGAAGGGGCCGGTGGGCGTTGTCTCGCGTAGCGGCACGCTCACGTATGAGGTTGTATGGGCGTTGACCAGTCGGGGGATCGGACAGACAACGTGCGTGGGCATCGGCGGCGATCCGGTGATCGGGACTGATTTTGTGGATGTGCTGATGCTCTTCGAAAATGATCCCGAAACCAGGGCTGTTGTCATGATCGGCGAGATCGGTGGTACGGATGAGGAGAACGCAGCCGAGTTCATCAAAACAAAGATGACCAAGCCGGTCGTTGCCTTCATTGCCGGAGCAACAGCTCCCGAGGGCAAGCGTATGGGACATGCGGGAGCGATCATCTCAGGCGGCAAGGGCACGGCGGCCGACAAGATGGCTGCTCTACAATCTGCCGGTGTGCGTGTGGCGAAGAGCCCACAGGACATACCCGCGTTGGTTGAGGCTGTCCTGCCAACCTAATCAGCCGTCAGCAGTCAGATGCATTGCCAGGCCCCGGCGCGCCGGGGCCTGCTGTGTCTCCGGTTGTCCCAACATGAGCCATGCAAAACAGACTTCTTGATCAGGTACGTTCGTTTCTGCAACAACGCAACGTCGAAGGGTATCTTGTCGGCGGCTACGTGCGCGACCTGGTCAGCGGCCGGCCAACCAACGACATAGACATTGCCGTGATGGGCAAAGCTATCCCCCTGGCGCGTCGGCTGGCCGACGCTATCGGCGGGCACTTCGTATTGCTTGATCCGCAGAACGATATTGCCCGCGTCGTCGCCGGTAACGGCAATATCTATGTTGATGTAAGTAGCCTGCGTGGCAATGACCTTCCCACCGATCTTGCAGCACGCGACTTCACGTTCAATGCCCTGGCCATACCCCTGGCGGCCGCCGACCCTAAGCAGATAACCGACCTCTTTGGCGGGCTGAGCGACTTAAGGGCAAAGACCGTTCGCGCCGTGAGTGACCGGGCGTTTCGAGATGACCCACTGCGTCTGGTGCGTGCCGTGCGTTTTGCCGTACAGTTTGGGTATAGCATCGAGCCGCATACATACTCATTGATTCAGCGAGATGCAGGTCTGTTGGCAAACGTGGCGGCCGAGCGTGTGCGTGACGAGCTGGTCAGGATCCTCAGCGCGCCTGGTGCCTGGAGTAACCTGCATCTGCTGGACGATCTGCATCTGTTGGCGGTCATTCTGCCTGAAGTAGACGACCTGCGCGGCGTCAGCCAGCCACCTCAGCACTACTATGACGTGTTCACGCACACGCTGGCCGTGGTTGATGCGGTGGAGGAAACGCTCATCGCCTGCCGGGTGGCCGACATCGGCAAGCGCCCGCCGGGGCCGCCGCATGCCCCGCTGCCTGTCGGCGTCCTGGGCCAAGTAGCAGAGAATGTGCGCCCGCATCTGGCAGAGGTCATCTCGGCAGACCGCAGCCGACTGCTGACCCTGAAGCTGGCGGCACTCTTCCACGACATTGCCAAGCCACGCACACGTACGGTGGACGAACAGGGTAAGGTACATTTCTACAATCATCCCCAAGAGGGCGTGGCCATGAGCGAGCAAGCGATGCGCCGACTACGCTTCTCACTGCGTGAGATCCACATTGTCAAGACCATGGTCCTCAACCACATGCGCCCGGCGCAGATTGCCGCCGATCCGCAGGCGACACCCAAAGCAATCTATCGTTACTTTCGCGACACGGGTCGTGAAGGGATTGATACGCTGTTTCTCTCTCTGGCTGATCACATCGGCACGCGCGGCCCGCGTTTGGACCCGGCAGGCTGGTGGCAGCATGCCCAGTTCACACGTCTGTTGCTGGAATACTACGTCGCACAACCTGAAAAGAATACGCCACTACCCAGGCTGATCACGGGCCACGATGTTATGAAAGCTTTCAAGATACCACCCGGCCCGCGCGTCGGCGAGCTTCTGGAGGAGGTGCGAGAGGCACAAGCGGTGGGCGAGATCCATACACGCGAAGAGGCGCTTGAGTTGGTCGCCGAGCGTCTGAAGGAAAAGGAGGCATAAGCAGCAGAGGCATGTTATGATGCTGCCGTTGTCTGTGATGCCTTTGACACTTCTGTTGTCTCTGTCGCCCCCGTTGCCTTCTACACCAGCCGCGCGCCGATGAAGTCGCGCTGACCGCGCACGAAGTCGGGGCCCGACAGGACACGGCGGCCGGCGAGCTGGACCTGGAGCAGGAGCAGCAGGCCGTCGCCGGTCATGACGGCAGGGCCCTCGGGCGTGCTTATGACGGTTCCCGGCTCAGCAGTGATATGATCACTGACCAGGGGACGTGCTGCTATGACCTTCAGCAGCTTGCCATTCCAGAAGGTGAAGCTGCCGGGCCAGGGAGAGTAGGCACGCACGGCGCGGGCGAGGGCAGCGGCGGGTTGCTGCCAGGCGATACGTCCGTCTTCCTTGCGCACCGGCCTACACACAGTAGCCTGGGTATCGTCCTGGGGTTGAGGCTGAATCTCGCCGTGCGCCCAGCGGGGCAGGGTTTCCAGCAGAAGCGCCGCTCCCAGGTCGGCCAGGCGCGCCGTCAGGCTGCCGGTCGTGTCCTCGGGCAGGATAGGCGTTGAACTCTGGGCAAGGATGTCGCCGGTATCCATGCCTTCATCCAGGTGCATGATGGTGACACCGGTTATCTCATCGCCGGCCAGAATGGCAGCGGTGATGGGGGCTGCGCCACGCCAGCGCGGCAGGAGCGAGGCGTGGACGTTGAGCGTGCCAAGTGGGGGGATGTCCAGCACGGCGCGCGGCAGAATCTGGCCGAAGGCGGCAACGATCTGCACATCGGGCTTCAAGGCGCGTAGAGCGTCTACGGCCTCCGGACGGCGCAGGCGTTCGGGTTGCAGGATGGTCAGGCCGTGTTGCAGGGCCAGCCGCTTGACCGGCGACATGGCGAGATGGCCACCGCGCCCGGCCGGAGCGTCAGGCTGGGTGACAACGCCGACGATGTTGTACTGGCCCGACTCGATAAGTCTCTGTAATGTGGGTACAGCAAAGGCCGGCGTGCCCATGAAGACGAGACGAAGTGGTTGCACGCTTTTGTTCACGATCCGTCGTTTGGTCTGTCTGGAGGTTTCCACTTGATCACATAGGTTAGCCCTAGTAGTGGATAGTCAACCTCCAGAACAAGGCTTGTAGAATCTCCTCTTGGGACTGGTTTAAGCGATTCCCATATTGCCATCGTTTCGTTGTCTTTCACAACACGCGAGGCTCCTCTCCAGACTTCTGGTTCAAAGGTCTTAGGATGCAAGTTGGGCGGAAACTCAATCTCGAGCTTAAAGGATTTAGTGGGATGGGTGATGTCCCACGCAAAGTATTCTCGATCACGGACGTTTGTAGGCACTTCTCGTAGCTGGTCGCAGAAGATCGCGAAGGTTTGCTTCGAATAGTGCTCTTTTGTCACATACACCACGGGGTTATCGACACGCAACTGCGGTGTGAAGTTGACAATGAACCTGAGGTGGTCCTTTGACTGCCGATGTATTGTCGCGGTTGCAGTGTGCTTTCCCTGGATGATTTCGACAGTAGGTACTGGGATGTCTGGCGCAGTGGGCCCAAGCCTCGTCAAGGCCTCTGGCGTATGCATGTAGTGATCAATGGCATTGATCCCTTCGTCGTGGGCCACTGCTTCCATGGTTCGTGTGAAGACCATTGAACCGTCCGTATCCAGCTTGCCGTACAGCTCCAACCTTGCATACTCGAGACCATGAAGTCGCGAGATGACCTGGTGAAGCCGGATGCGGTCCGTTCCCGACCACCTCTGTCCCAGTGCATATGAAATGTCCACAATCAGCCAGAAAATGTAGATGAACGAAAGACCTCCTAGGATACCGGAGACCATAAGATGTATCCAGTCTGACACAGGGGGAAGTATTCCAAATACGGCGGCGATAAAGCCAACAATCGTAATAACTGTAGGTATGTTCCTCCAACGAGAGCGTGAGCGAGTGACTTCCAGGACTTCGCGAACCATTCCTATGCCAGGCTTCGTCGTTATAGAATTAGATGTCGACATATGCGTTTCATCCTATTAACCGTTATCATAATGTAACGATTCTGAGGGCAGCCTCGTTGAGGTACGCAGCACAGCGAAGTACCGGCCTTCACTTGTGCAAATTGGCCGCCAGTAGCGTAACGAACTCCACGCGTGGCGGCCAATTCCTGTGGCTGAGCCCAGGTGATCAAATTCTGTTCAGCCACCGTCGAAATGAGGGGAGCATTGAGCCCTCGGGCTACCCGCCTCCCCAAGCTGACATTTCTACCATTTATACTCCTCCTTATTGAAAGGCATGCGCGGGGTCATTTGCTATATACACGCCTCAGGCCCCGTTGAACACTAGCCGCCCTGCGCTGACCATAACTGTGGAACACTGGCAAGAATCACCATCATCCACGTAGTCAGCACAAAGCACCACACTGTTGCCTGTGCTCCGAGCATACTCCACTTGCTGTGCATCCGCCGCCCTCACCTCCTCGTTATCGCTTGATCTCACCAGAGGGATGAATGGTGGTGACAAATGACCACACCACTGCAAGACCGCAAAAAAGAAGCGCCCGCCCAAGCGAATAATATCTGGGTAGGCGCGAAATCATCGCAGGTGGTGGAACATAACCTCTCGATGTGAGACCGACCGTACAACAGCCCTGGAAAACGAGCAACAAGTCATCTCAACTGTTCCTATGCTGGGAGCAAGAGCCGGGACGCTCACGTGCTCTGGTTTGCCCCTATGCCTCCGTTGTTCCAGAGACAACACTATCTCCGAGGGGTGTACTCATCAAGGAATGCCGAACCTATGGTGTGGACAATACTCATCGCATGTACGATATATAACACAACCAGTCACGTCTGTCAAGTACCCAAATATACTGTAAACGTTTACAGCGCGTCAGGAAAGTTACAAGTTAATGTATCCATACGACTGTGCCGACGACAGCCCAGTCGTAGAGCGTCTTGGCATCCTTGTCGCTGAGCATGATACAGCCGTGGGTGGCCGGCCGCCCCAGCACCGAATCGGGCAGCTTGACCTGATCCTTGCCCACGCGGGCCATGGCATGAAAGCCGTTTTCCCACTTGCCTGCGTAATAGATGCCCATCCACCAGGGCATGCCCCATTGCATCGAACTGGAATAGGCATTAGGCATCTTGTCGAGAATCTTGAAGGTGCCGGTGCGCGTCAGATAGGGCGCCTTACCGGTTGACGCCTTGAAGCGGTAGAGCACTTCATTATTTTGCCAGACGATGACCTGCTGTTTGGCTATGTCTACTTCGATTTTCTTGCCCGCCGCAGTCTGCGCCGGAGCAAAACCCTTCAATCTGGTCAGGCCGGCCTGAGCCTCACCACCCTGAGCATCCACGGTGGATGCCTTTTGGTAGGTCAGGTAGGCATTGCCGTTCTGTCCGCTCTTCTCCAAAGCGTCGGCGTGGCCAATGTATGCCTGGTAGAGCCTGGTCTTGACAGACTGGTAGCCCGGATTCTGATCGTAGAGGGCGCTCAGGACCGTGATGGCCGCGCTAAAGTCACCCTTGCTCAGGGCCAGCGACCCTTCCCGGTAGAGCTGAGCAAGTCGCCGTTCGCCCTCGGCGCGTGGATCGCCGACGTTGATCGTCAAGGCTTTGTCGAATTCGCCGATTGCCTCGTCCAGCCGCTCCTTGTGCACAAGCTGCATGGCGTAGTTGAAGTGGGCGCTGAACAGCTTCTCTGTCAGTCCCCCGTCGCCGGGTGTGGCTGTGAGCATCGTCTCCACGATGGCAATCACCTGCGGCCAGTCCTCATTGCTCCACGCCCGATCCAGCATCTCGGCGCTGGATGGGGTCGGCGTCGGTGTGGCGGCCAGCGTGGGTGTGGCCGTCGGCTCGACCGGCATCGGCGTTGCCGGGGCAGAAAGCACGCTGCCGAGACCGACTACCACAGGAGGCAGCGCAGCCTCGTGCCGGTTGACGGCGGCGCGCCAGAGACGTGGCCGCCGCCAAGCCCATGAGCAAGACGGCCAGCATTGCAATTTGCTTGACATGGTGGCTCAGACGAGCGCTGGCCGCGACCGACTTCACCTGGGGGGCAACCGCCTGGGCTGTCTCGACAACAGATGGTTCCTGTTGCGGGCTGTCGCATGTCGGCGTAGCAAAAGCATTCGTTGGTGTGGACACGGTGACCCCGGCCCGTTGGCGTGCCCAGGCCAGCCCTTCGCGCACTTGCTCATTTGCCGGATCGAGGGCGTATGCCCGTTCCAGGTAGATAAGGGCCTCGCCGGGCTCGCTTAAGCCACCGCGCCACAGCAGAGCCTCAAGATGATCTGGGCTGATGCGCAGCGCCTGATCGAGGAGTTTGAGAGCTTCATCGGTGTATCCGCTGCGGGCGGCAGCGATGCCCTGAGCCACCAGGCGGTCGGCGACCTCTCGCAGGCGGGCGCTCTGGCGGGCATTGGGTGGAACGGCAGGAGCCAGTTGCCAGCGGAACGGCGACAATCTTTCGGGATAGGGTTGCGACACGGGTGACTCTCTCCAATAGGGGCGTTGAGCATGAGCTGCAAACGCCCGGATTGCACGTGCCCGGCGATAGCAGGCAGAACACGCCGCTTGTCAGTAGCGTGCGCTGCTTGCGCCATGTCCTCTACCCTAAAGACGAGGCGCCCCGCCTTTTTGTTATGCAGCCAGCACTGGGCCTGACTATCTTTACACCTTACCAGTTGGTGAATGATCCGTCAATCCGGCGCAGGTGCGGCAGTTCGCGCATCTGGAACGGGTGCTGCCGTGCCGCCTCGCGGTTAAACTCGATCCCCAGGCCGGGACGCGTCGGTGGCAACAAATAGCCGTTCTCCCACTCAAGCTGAACGGGAAAGATGTCGGCCAAGACACCACCCGGCTTGTCGCCCAGACCGCGAATCCCCCACTCCTGCACACCAAAGTTGGGTGTCGCCAGGTTCAAATGCAGACAGGCAGCAGTTGATACCGGACCAAGTGGGTTATGCGTGGCCAGTTTGATGTAATGAGTCTCACACCAGCCGGCAATCTTCCTTGCCTCGGTGAAGCCACCGACGATGCACAGATCAATGCGGGCGTAGTCTATCCACTCCTCCTCGATCAACTGGCGAAACTCCCACTTCGAACTGAACTGCTCGCCGGCGGCCAGCGGCACAGCCGTACGCTGGCGCAGCGTCTTGAAGGAATCGGGGTTCTCAGAACGCAGCGGGTCTTCGATGAAGAAGGGGTGCAGCGGCTCCACCTCGCGGCACAGGGTAACGGCATCGGCCAGGTCAAGGCGTGTGTGCACATCGAAAACGATCTCGATGTCATCGCCGACGGCTTCACGCACTGCCTGCATCTGTGCAATGGCTTTGCGTACGGCGCGCCGCGGCTCGAGAATCTCGCCATCGTCGCCCAGCCCCCAGCGAACAAAGCTCCAGCCTTCTGCCTTCGTCTTAAGGCATGATTCGACCAGCGCTGCTGTCGTTGCTCCGCTGTTGTGGGGATAACAGACCACCCTGTCGCGCACCCGCCCACCAAGCAGATCGTAAACAGGAACGCCGAGGGCTTTGCCGGTAATATCCCACAAGGCAATGTCTACTGCCGAAAGAGCCGAGGAGAGCGCCTTGCCCGCGGGGAAAAAGCCACCGCGGAACAGGGTTTGCCAGATATGCTCCTTGCGCCGCGCATCCTGGCCGATCAGAAGCGGCTTGAGATGTTCTAGCGCGCCCATGACGGCCAGCTCGCGGCTGGTCAGGCCTGCTTCGCCGACACCATAGATGCCTTCGTCGGTATCCACCACAACGAACAGAAAGTTGCGGGTGCCACCCCATACAGGAAATGCTTCGACACTGGTGATCTTCATGTCATCTCCTCCATCAACGAATGAGCCGGGCCGCTGGGTTGCTGCTTTCACCGGGGCAATTCTAACACGGTCGCCGCGCATCGTCAACCGCACCCCTTCACGTAACTGTTCACTGTTAGGGTAAGGAAAGCTGGAAAGCGGAGCGAGCTGGCCACGGACGCAGGCGCGGATGGCACGGAACACGAATTGCCGGTGGCGTTTTCCATACCCTCCCGCAGGTTACCCAAACCTGTGGGAGGGTATAGGCATGCCGATGCGCCTGCCTCCAGGGTAAACGTGAGCAGTTACCCCTTCACTACTTGCCTTTTTCTGGTGGCGATGGTACACTACTCGGCGAGATCGGCAATAGACAGGCGATCCTTGCTCGTCATGCATAGCACCATGACCCGGCAACACGCTCGCCGCCGCCATGCCATCTCTTCTCTTGACTCTTCCACGAAGCAGGTTGTGGTAACACCAAAGGAGGTAACAGGTGGCAAAGCTCATGCCAACGAATCGTCCCGACCTGTGGTTTGAGGACACGGCCATTGGTCGCATGAAGAAAGAAATATGGGAGGCCAGTGATGCGCAGATTGACGCCATCCTGGCCGAATACGGCATGCCGGCACCGTGTGAGTGGGCCAAGCCGGGTTCATACATCCAGACGACGATCCGCCACCAGGTGGAGGCCAATCGCCGCAAGAATGACATCGTCTTCATCCCGGTGGGGTGCACCGAAAACCACGGGCAGCACCTGGTCAGCGCCACGGACACACTGTACGTCAGTCAAATCGTCGAAGGTGTGCGACGCTATACGGCCAAGCGCGGTGCGCCGGTGAACCTGGCCTTGCCACCGTTGATGTACGGTGGGCATCCCTATCATCACGTCGGTATGCCCGGCACGGTCATCCTGCGTGAAGAAACCGTGCGCGAGCTGTTGATTGATGTCATGCTGGGACTATGGAACGATGGCTTCCGTAAGCAGATCATCGTGAATAACCATGGCCAGCTCTGGATGCTGGAATCGGCCCTGCAGGAGTTCCTCAAGCGCTATCAGTTGCCGGGTATCTTCCAGGTACTGGACTGGCACCGCGCCGTGCGCGAGTTCTTCCGCCCCGCCGAGCAGGGGGGTGAATACGATACGCCCTTCGTCCATGCCGACGAGGCCGAAACCTCGCTGGCGCTCTATCTCTTCCCTGAGATGGTGGATATGAGATACGCCGTGGACACCAAAGGCAAGACCTATCTCCCCGAAGGCCACTTCGATACCTCTGTTGATGCCTACCAACGGCCTCACCGCTGGTCGGAGGGTGAAGGGCATGCGGCCATCGAGATCAAGGCCACGCCGGAGGGGGTTGTTGGACTGGCCACCCATGCCACAGCCCAGAAGGCAAAGCGCCCATTGGCAGCCATCCTGCGCTATCTGACGCTGGTCAACGATCACATCTTGGCGGCTTTCCCGCCGGGTAGGGTGCCGCCGGTGGAAGAGGTGACATTGCGCTCGGCCGAGGAGATGGAGCCCTATCTGCGCGAGCCGCTGAGCCCAGGGTGGAAATCCGTTTACAGCCTGCCCAAAATCGGCTTTTAACATGACACCATCGGTGATTGGACACATCTTTGCGGGCGGTTGCCTGTCCTGTGCCGGACAGGCGTAGGAAAACCGTGCCCTATCGGCACGCCAGTCCGCATACCCTCCCGCAGGTTACCCAAACCTGCGGGAGGGTCACTAACCTGCCGACGACGGTCGGCATTGCTCCATGCGCAGATGCGTCCAATCAACGTTGACATCGTCATTGACAACTGAGAGCGGCTACCCGAAATGTACCCACCAGAACGTGCGGCTGTTGTACCGGTAGACGGCGCACTCTGTTCCCGGCTACTTTACGTTGAGGAGGGTGATCCACCGATGAAACTGGCCATCACATCAACGCCCAGCCAGGCGCGCTTTGCACCAATCATTCACCGCGGCGACCCGGCCGAGGCCTTTGACCTGGCAGCCCGACTGGGCTACGACGGAGTTGAATTGCACCTGCGCCACCCCACGGACATTGATCGGGTCGGTGTGAAGGCTTTGATCGTCCGCACCGGCCTGGGCGTGCCGACCCTGGGTACCGGCATGGCTGCCGGTGAGGACGGGCTGACCTTTGCCGACGATGACGCGCAGATCCGCCGTCGCGCCGTCGAACTGATTAAGGCCCACATAGACCTGGCCGGCGAATTGGGCGCCGCTGTCACCATCGGCCTGATCTGGGGATGGCTGGGCAAGGATCCGACCCGGCGCGCCAGCAGGCTCGCCGCAGCACTCGATTGCCTGCGCGAATGCTGCCAGACTGCAGATCAGGCCGGTGTCACACTTCTGATAGAGGGCGTGAACCGTTACGAATCTGACTATCCCAACACGGTGGACGACTGCCTGGAAATCATCCGGGCGGTTGGTGCAGCTAATCTCCGTCTGCTGGCCGACACTTTCCACATGAACATCGAGGAAAGCGACATGGCTGCCAGCATCCGACGAGCAGGTGCCCTTTTGGGCCATGTCCATCTGGTAGATAGCAATCGCCGGGCGCCGGGACATGGGCACATTGACATGGCTGCCATCATACGGGCGCTGTCACAGATAGGCTACAACGGCTATCTGTCTCTGGAGGTCCTTCCTTTGCCGACGCCTGAACGCGCGGCCGAGGATGGCTACGTTTTTGCCAGCAAGCTTCTGCACGAGGCACAATCATCATAGTGGCGAGCGTCTGCCTGGTCGTCGCAGACGTGCGTCGCTGTTTTCTGAAGAGGTGGGCTGTGAACCTGGACACAGTGTTCGACTTCAGTGGCAAAGTCGCCGTCATCACGGGCGGCGGTGGTGTTCTTTGTGGCGCCATGGCCCGGGCGCTGGGCCAGCACGGGGCCGGCGTCGTCGTTCTTGACTTGAACCCGCAAGCAGCCGAGAAGGTCGCCGCCGACATTGCTGCGGCCGGCGGCCAGGCGACTGCCATGCAGGCCAATGTCCTGGACAAAGCCGGCCTGGAGGCGGTGGCCAACCGCGTGCTTGCATTGTATGGGCACGTTGATATTCTCATCAACGGTGCCGGCGGGGCGAAGAAAGAAGCAACCACCAGCAAAGATCTGACTTTTTTCGATCTGCCTGAAGAGGCCGTGCGCTGGGTGTTTGATCTGAACTTCATGGGTACCTTTCTGCCCAGCCAGGTCTTTGGACGTATCATGGCCAGGCAGCAGTGCGGCGTGATTCTCAACATTGCCTCCTATGGCGCCAGCCGGCCCTTGACACGCAGCGTGGCTTATTCGGCAGCCAAAGCTGCGGTCGTTAACTTCACACAATGGCTGGCCGTCCATTTCTGCCAGGAATACTCTCCTAGCATCCGCGTCAATGCCCTGGTGCCCGGCTTCTTCTTGACCGAGCAGAACCGCTTTCTGCTTTACGATGCGCAGACTGGCGGCCTGACCGAGCGTGGGCAGCGCGTCATTGCCCACACACCGATGGGGCGGCTGGGCCAGGCAGAGGATTTGGTAGGGCCGGCGCTCTTTCTACTCTCCGATGCCGCCGGGTTCGTTCACGGTACAACGCTGGTCGTTGATGGCGGTATGTTAGCGTACGGTGGTGTGTGAGGAAGACAATGAAACTGGCCTATCATGGTGCAACAAGCATGAAGGCTGACCTGGCGACCGATGTCGCCGTCAGCGATCGGGCGGGATACGGTGCTTTGGAAGTGTGGGCAGCCAAGATGGACAGCTATCTTGTTGATCACAAGCCCGCGGACCTGGCAGCACTTTTTGCCCGTCATAGGGTCATGCCCACGGCCATAAACTCGATTGAGTTCATCGGCTTTCGTGGAACAGAGTATCACCTGATACGTGAGCGCTGCCATTACCTCTGCACGCTGGCGGAGCGCATCGGCTGCCCTGTCCTTGTCGTTGTTCCCAGCCCAACGCCGCAGGTGTCGGCCGGCTCAGTCCGGGAGCTATTCTTCCCCTGGGGAAAAGTGGTTGAGGAGTACGTCAATGTGTTGCGCGACCTGAGCGAGATCGCCCGGCCTCATGGTGTGAAGCTGGCATTCGAGTTTCTCGGCTTTGCCTGGTGCTCGGTGCGCACACCACGCGGGGCACATGAGATCATCGAGAAAACGGGGCGCGACAATGTTGGGCTGAACTTCGACGCCTGCCACTTCTATGGCGGTGGTGGCGAGCTCAATGAGATTGACCTGTTCGACCCAGAGCGAATCTGCACGTTCCACCTGAACGACATGGAGGCCATCCCCAAGGAAGCCATAACCGATAGCCGCCGCCTCTTGCCGGGCGAAGGCGTCATCCCGCTCGAGGCGATCTGTTCACGTCTGAAAGGTATTGGCTACAACGGTCTGTGCTCCGTGGAACTCTTCCGCCCAGAATACTGGGATTGCGATGCCTACGAGCTGGCGGTCAGGGCGCGGCAAGCTTGCTTGAAGGCTCTTGAGCCCTATTTCGACATTGAATAACCCAAGGAGACAGACTGGTGTCCGCGAGCGACGGCTACAGTGTCAGGCCACGATAACAATTCCTGCACGTTGGCCCTTATGGCGTTGCCTGGGGTGTTGGCAAAGCCAAGGGAGCAACCTGCATCAGCGTGGCCATGCGGATTTTGGCGATTGCTTCGAGCTGGGTATTGTTGCTGGCGGCGGCCAGGTTGGCTGCTGTTGAGTAGGATTGCAGCGCGGCCTGATACTGGCCCTTAACTTCCTGCGCCCCACCCAGCATCAGATAGGCCTGTGCGCTCGTCGGATCAGCCACGATGGCAGCCTGGGCATCGGCGAGAGCGCCATCTGCATCACCGGCCTGCAGGCGGATGTTGCTGCGTTCGACAAGATAACTCGCTTCGTCAGGATAGGCCCGACGCGCCGCGGCAAAACTTTTCTGCGCGTCGGCCTGCCGGCCAAGCAGGCTG
>Ga0272448_1002406_pt1 | contig 23498 bp, 23 predicted proteins | sample YNPCB0191_FD_202220 | JGI IMG/M metagenome (GOLD analysis project Ga0272448, IMG submission 202220) | Hot spring sediment microbial communities from Yellowstone National Park, WY, United States - YNP-CB-019-1 | ecosystem: Environmental > Aquatic > Thermal springs > Hot (42-90C) > Sediment... | reverse complement strand
TCTCCTGGGGTGGGATTGTTGTTCAACCAAGCCATACCCCAGGACACCACTGACCAAACCTAAATCAACTTAACTAAAACGATTTTTTTCCTCACCACCCAAATGGCTAAACTTCAGGGGCTGGGGGGTGAGGGAAAGCGCAAGCACGTTCACTCTCTGGGAAGGTATTCGCCCACCAACAGCGTAAAGAGTGAAAGATCAATCCCTGTTGGAAGGATATGCCATGCCGAAGATTACCCTGATTGGCGCCGGCAGCGTGATATTTTCGAAAAATATCATCTCCGATTGCCTCTCCTATCCCGAGTTAGCCGACAGCACGTTCGCGCTGTTTGATATTGACGAAGGGCGGTTGCGCACCGCGGAGCAGATGGCGCACCAGGTGGCGAAGGCCTGGAATGCCCACCCGACCATCACTGCCACCACGGACCCCTATGCGGCACTGGAAGGCGCCGATTATGCGGTGTATATGTTCCAGGTGGGCGGGTATGAGCCGTCCACCGTCATCGATTTCGAGATCCCGAAGAAGTACGGGCTGCGCCAGACCATCGGCGACACGCTGGGCATCGGCGGCATCTTCCGCGCGCTGCGCACCATCCCGGTGATGCTGGACTACGCCTACGTCATGGAAGAAGTCTGCCCGGACGTCACGGTGCTCAACTACGTGAACCCGATGGCGATGAATACTTGGGCCATGCTCGCCGGCACGCCCATCAAAACCATCGGCCTCTGCCACAGCGTGCAGAGCAGTTATCGCCACCTGTGCGAGGCCATCGGCGTGAATCCCGACGAAGTGAACTACACCTGCGCCGGCATCAACCATATGGCCTATTACCTCACGCTGGAGCACAACCGCGAGGACCTCTACCCGCGCATCTTCGAGAAGGTTGCCAGCGGCGAATACCTGCCCGATTGGGATCGCGTGCGCCTGGATATGATGCTGCGCATCGGCTATTACATCACCGAGTCCAGCGAGCATCTCAGCGAATACCTCCCCTGGTACATCAAGCGTGATCGACCGGACCTGATCGAAGAGTTCAATATCCCGCTGGACGAGTACCCGCGCCGCTGCATTAATCAGAACCAGAGCTGGAATCAGATGGCCGCCGATCTGGCTGCCGGCAAAGGGTTCGACACGCTGCAGCGCTCATCGGAATATGGCTCACGCATTATCCGCGCCATGGAGACAGGCGAACCGACCGTGGTGCACGGCAACGTGCTGAATGCCGGCCTCATCAGCAACCTGCCGGAAGGCTGCTGCGTGGAAGTGCCGTGCCTCATCGACAAGAACGGCATCCAGCCGGTGAAAGTCGGCGAACTGCCGCCACACCTCGCCGCGCTCAACCGCACGAATATCAACGTGCAGGAGATGGTCGTCGCCGCCGCGCTCACCAATACCAAGGCGTACGTCTATCACGCTGCCATGCTCGACCCGCACACCGCCGCCGAGCTCAGCCTGGAACAGATCTGGGCGCTGGTCGACGACATGTTCGAAGCCCACGGCGACATGATCCCGCTCTTCCAGGAGCATGAGCACGGGCACGGCGAGCACGGCTGCGACTGCGGGTGTCATTGAATTTTTTTCACCGCAGAGACGCGGAGATTCGCAGAGGGATATGGGAGTGTTTGTCTGAACCTTGATTCACTTGATTTGAGGATTTGAGGATCCGTCATTTTCTCCCTTGTGCGCAAATAAACACAATCTAGGGAACCTTAGATTCATATACTCGAGGTTCGCGCAATAATAGCTCCCATACCCCTCTGCGTCTTTGCGTCTCTGCGGTGAAACAAAAAACATTGAAAATTTTTCGGAAATATCGTACCATCCCTTTAGCAACATCGCCACCTCGGGCGATAGAGTCACCGGAGGCGCACGAGCGCCCGAAAATTGCATACCACCAATTTACCGGAATGGAGGATCGTATTGTGAAAATGGTCATTGTCAATCAACAGGACAACCGAATCATTCGCTAGGCGATCGCTCGCCGTATTCCGGTTCATCGTACGCATTGCGAGAGGCGCGGGGCCAGGCTCTGCCGTATCTCGTCGACATTCTGTCGTCTTTCTTCCGACCAACACCGGGCCGTGGGGCGTTTTCGCCTGCACGGCCTGTTTTGTATCTGTCTGGAGGAAAGATGAACCAGTGTTTAGCGCGAGCAAAAGAAGGTGATCCCTCGGCCACCGCGATGCTCATCGAGACGTTGCGGCCACGTCTGGTGCGTATGGCTGCGTATTACGCCCGTAATTGTCGCGAAGATCAGGACGACCTGCTGCAGGAAGCCTGGGCCGGGCTGCTGGAAGCCCTCCCCGAGCTGGACTTGCGCATCGGCAGCCCCGAACAATACCTCATCAAATATGCGCGCTGGCGCCTGCTGGATGCCATCAAGCGTGCGCAGATTCGCCGGTGCGATGCGCTGGACGATGCCGATGCCGACCATCTCCCGCACCCGGAACTGGACACCGCTCTCGCCGCCGTATATGTCACCGACTTCGTCGCCCGCCTCAACGAGACCCAGCGTGCCGTGCTAGCCTGCCTGCTCGCCGGCCTCACCTGGCGTGAAGCGGGAGACATGCTCGGGTGCACCTCGGCGAACATCGCCTATCACGTGCGGCGCATCCGGATGCAGTATGAGGAGTGGACGTGTTGTGCGGCGGCAGTGTCGTAGAAGATTCAGGATGCAGGATTCAAGGGCCAAAGCGGAAGGTTAATCTATGATGGAGTTGGCGGAGCCTCTGATCCTTCCTTTGCGCCTTTGCGTGAGACAAACTGTAAGACGATCTCACGCAAAGGCGCAAAGATCATGTAATCGGCAGCGTCTCTGGTACTTGAATCCTGAATCTGAAATCCTGAATCCCGAAAAGGAACTATTCGCATTTAGCACCAGAGACCATCAACGCGATATAGCAGGTGGAGATGCTTCCCATACTGGTATCTCCGGAAGGAGGTAGGCAAACATGAAGAACATTGCACCTACCCCCGGAGCAGGGGTCCGCTAGTCCGCAAGGACATGCTCCATGAGCCGCCGGAATGGATTCCGGCGGCTCGCTTGTAATTGATGATTTCACCACAAAGACACGAAGGACACGAAAGAATTATTTTTGAGCTATCCGCATCAAAGCTGTCCGATGTATGGCCCAAAAGCCAGGCAGCTTACCCCACAAGCGCTCATCCTGCAGCACAATAATACAATTTCTTCGTGTGTTTCGCGTCTTTGTGGTTAATACGTTACCACTGATATTCCGCATCTGACCGTAAGAGCGGCGTTGTCAAAATTCGCAATACGTGGTACGCTTTGAACGTAACCCGCCAAGGGGGAGTAGCAGAGCCGACATCGTCGGCTCCGGCAGGTCAACAATCTCGAAGGGACTTTTTCCTTCTGGCCTGCCTGACCGGATCTCGTCCGGGTGTGAGACCTTTGGCTGCGCAAACGTGCGCGGCCAAGGTAGTCGCCACGAACCTGGAGGAGAAATGAAACGGTACCGTAAGCATCTGACCCCTATCATCATCGCCATCCTGGTCACCCTGCCCGGCATCTTTTTACGCGTTAGCGGCATTGCCCATCACATCCTCACTGCGCCTACCACTAATCGTATGATGGTCGCATTGGTTGCGATCAGTGCCGGTGTCGCCGTGCTTGGTGCCTCGTTCTTGCTGCTATGGGCGTGTGACGCCGTGCAGGAAGATATCTCGCAGGCGCTGGCGCTGGCCATCGTTGCCTTGATCGCCGTGCTGCCCGAGTACGCCGTGGATATGTATATCACCTGGACGGCGGGGAAAGATCCCACGTACGCGAAATTCGCCATCGCCAATATGACAGGTGCCAACCGCCTGATTATCGGCGCAGCATGGATGCTGGTTGCCGGTATCTACTGGCTGAAAACGCGGAGGGCGGTGCGGATTGAGAAAGAGCGCAAAACAGAGCTCTTCTTCCTCGGCCTGGCCACGCTCTACGCCATCGTCGTTGCGGTGAAAAACAGCCTGGTATGGTATGATGGGCTGGTTTTCCTCGGCATTTACGTCTGGTACATCCGCATCGCCGGGCGCCGTCCGGTGGAAGAGAGCGATGCGGAAGGCCCGGCGGAATTGCTGTTGCACCTGCCGAAGGCGTACCGGCGGTTGGCGACGATCAGCATGTTCGTCTTCTCCGCGCTGGTGATCACGCTCAATGCCAAGCCGTTTTCCGAGGGGTTGATCACGACAGGCAGCGCGTTCCATATCAATCAATTCTTGCTGGTACAGTGGCTGGCGCCGATCGCGTCGGAAGCTCCCGAATTTCTGGTCGCCATCACCTTCGCGCTGCGGAAACGCGCGGGCATGGCGCTGGGTAGCCTGCTCTCGTCGAATTTGAACCAATGGACGCTGCTGGTAGGGATGATCCCCTGGGTCTACGCGCTGTCGCGTGGCACCTTGCAGCAAGGCATCCCGATGGGCGCCGCGCAGATGCACGAGATTATGCTCACCGCCGCGCAATCGTTGCTCGGCATCATCATGCTGTCGACCTTACGGCTCTCCATCGGGCAGGTGACATTCCTTTTCAGCCTGTTCATCGCGCAACTCATCTTGCCGGAATTGGCGACGAAATACCCGCAATACATGCCGTTCGGCCTGCATGCCGAGCAAATTCATCCGCTTTTCTCCTATACCTATTGCATCGCCGCCCTCGCGCTCTTCCTGGAACGTCCGGCGCGCATGAGTGGACTCTGGCAAGGGACAAAAGTCGCACCGCCCGTGACCGTGCCGGCGCTGCCGGAAGAGGTTGAAGCAGTATCGATGGCGAACAGATGATGGTGAATCTATTGAGAAATGGTGAGGATAGCGAACGTGGGAGATGAACCGGCCTGGCGCACAACCTGGCAGAATACCGTGCAGTGTGAAGATGATCTCGTCCGTTTTGTGAATGATGTCGGGTGTTGCACCATCGGTCCACTGGAGCGTTGGCCAAATTTTCCCAGTCAGGGTGTGGCCATGGGCCTGCGTGATGTGCTGGGCACCACCTGGTTCTGGAAGGACGACCTCCACACGGAAAAGCGCCTTTTCTATACCCGCCTCTTTGCCGGGCGTCCTGGGTTCATCTCCTATGCCATGCTTCCCGTCTTCATCGCCAGCAGCGGCGAGGTGGCGGATGAGCTGGTGCATTACGGCAAGCTGCCGGCCACCACCTGCGAGATATTGCGCGTCATCGAAGAGCACGGCCCCATCGCGACGCGCAAGTTGAAAAAGCTGCTTGGCTCCGACGCCTGCCGCGCCGCCAACGCCGCGTTGATCGACCTGGAACGCCGTTTCATCGTCACCAAAACGGACATCGCGGGTCGCACCCTGGGCACGTACAGCTACATCTGGGACCTGGCGGAACGCTGGATACCCGATGCCTTCGTCGCCGCAGATCGCATCAAGCGGAAAGCTGCGCGAGAGCAAGTCATGAGCCATCTCACCTCCCACAGCATCGATCCGAATCCGACATTCCTGACGCGCGTGTTGCGCTGGACGGAACTGTGATAGCTCCTCAAATGTTACATATCATATGGCGAGAGTTTTACCTTGCTTCAGAAATTTCTGATCGTGAGCATAGCAGGTGCAAAAAGTGGCGAACACTGAATGTCTGGTAGCGATTCGACTGGTAGGCGAGATAGGTTGTACGTTGGAGCGGTGCAATATCGGGCAGAACAATTGCTGCTAACGTACCACGGGAGAGTTCCTCCTGTACTGCCGACCGTGGCAGAAATGAAGCACCCAACCCTGCTTCAACAAAACGTTTGATGGCTTCCACACTATCGGTTTCCATCTTCACTGTTATCGGCATGCCGGTTTGAATCAATGCCTGATCCAGATATGCACGAAATCCATTGCCATGTGGAAAGAGGATGAGGGGAACCTCAACCAGACGTTCTGTATGAATGCTTTCATTGGCAAAGGGATGCTCCGGTGGAACAACCAGTATAATATCCTCGACGAATAATGGCTGCAGGCTGAGATGAGGGTGATCGACCGGGGTGGTAATGATACCCAGGTCGATCTCACCATCCTTCAGTAGCGTCAATATTTCACGACTGCGCCCAGTGCGAATGATTACTTCGATATCGGGATAATTTGAGCGAAACTTGCGCAGCCAGTCCGGCAGCACAAAAATGCTGGTGGTCACCCCAGCACCAATGACCAGCTTCCCGACATGTCCTGCTTCCAGTTCGGTTATCGCCAGGCGGCACTCTTCAAGAGAAGCTAGGCATCTCTGGGCATATATACGCAACAGTTCCCCCGCCGGTGTCATGCGCATACCCCGCGGATAACGATCGAATAACTTGATGCCCAATTCGTGTTCCAGTGCCTGGATATGCTGGGTGATGGCCGGTTGGGTCAAGCAGAGACTATCCGCCGCCCGTGTCATCGATCCGCTTTGGGCAATCTGGAGAAAACTTCGTAACTGCGTTAGCTCCATATAAGGAATCCTTATAAGAAATATCACAAAGAACAATTTGTATTATACCATAGTCTCGCTTACACTGCTAAACGGATGGCTATCCAATACTGTAAGGATAGGAGGAGTATGATGAGTATTCGTGCTGTTGTCGGGGCCAATTGGGGTGATGAGGGAAAGGGGAAGATCACGGATGTCTTTGCCGCGCAAGCCGATCTGGTGATTCGCTTCCAAGGCGGCAGCAATGCCGGGCACACGATTATCAACCAGTTCGGGAAGTTTGCCTTGCACCTGTTGCCATCTGGTGTGTTCTACCCTGAGGTGGTAAACATCATCGGGCCTGGCGTTGCCGTGAATATCCCTTTGCTGTTGAAGGAGCGCCGCGAATTGATCAACCGTGGCGTACCTGAACCAAAGCTGCTGATTTCAGAACGGGCACAAGTGGTATTGCCGTATCACCTGCAGTTTGATGCGTTTGAAGAAGTACGTCTGGGAGAACACAGTTTTGGTTCCACCAAAGCTGGTATTGCGCCGTTCTACGCCGATAAGTATGCTAAAGTCGGCATTCAATTGGGTGAGCTCTATGATGAGGAGCGCCTTCGCGAGCGGTTGTCCGAAGTATTGGCGGTGAAGAACCTCCTGTTGACTCAACTATATGGGCAACCGCCGCTAACACTGGAATGGTTGCTGGCGGAATTACATAGCCAGTCGGAAGCGATTCGTCCATTCCTCGGTAATACCGATTTGCTGATACGCCGCGCAATTCATGAGGGGAAGCGGATACTGCTGGAGGGACAGTTAGGTGCCCTTCGCGATCCCGATCATGGCATTTATCCGTATTCAACATCATCGTCACCACTTGCCGGATTTGCCTCGGTGGGGGCGGGTATTCCACCGTATTTGATCACCGACATTGTGGCGGTGGTAAAAGCTTATTCCAGTTGCGTGGGGGCCGGACCATTTGTCACAGAGCTCGCCGGAGATGAGGCGCAGGAGTTACGGAAACGTGGAGGAGACGCTGGTGAATACGGTGCAACGACCGGGCGCCCGCGTCGCGTCGGATGGTTCGATGCCGTCGCTACGCGATATGGATGTGCGCTACAAGGGGCAACAAGTGTAGCGTTAACCCTTGTCGATGTGCTTGGCTATCTGAATGAAATCCCAATCTGTACCGGCTACAATCTCCGTGGTGAGATGATGACGGATTTTCCATTAACCGGCGAGATGCAATTCGCCAGACCGGTATGGGAAAACATGCCGGGATGGCGCTGTGATATCTCAGCGGTCCGTGATTATTCCGCACTCCCTATGCAAACCCAATGCTATATTCGGCGCATTGAAGAGGTGATCGGCGTGCCGATCCGGTGGATTTCACTAGGGCCACACCGGAATGCCATCCTGGAAGTGCCACAGGGGTGAGATGTTTGAGTCTACGGGCTGAAGGAGCACTCCTTCAGCCCACTTCCTTCACCACTACAAATGGGGTAACCCCAACAATGCAGCCACTAGCGCTGGTTTTTCTTTGCAAAACAAGAGGAGAATGGGGTGGAATGCGGAAATACAGGATATAATCGTCTAAAAGCACATCCGAAGTAAAAATTACAGCGCAGGTAGCATTGCCGCTATGTATACATTACCAACCACTGTCAATGTCACGTTGACTGAAGATCAGTTGACGCGGTTCACCGGGTATCCGGTGACCTTGCCGGAGTTTGAGGGGCCGCTGGATCTCCTCCTGTACCTGATCCGCCGGCAGGAGATCGATATTTATGACATTCCCATCGCGAAGATCACCGTGCAGTTCCTCGAATACATGGCGCTGATGGAGGCGATGGATATCGAGTTGGCGGCAGAGTTCCTGGTGATGGCGGCGACGCTGATGGAGATCAAATCGCGCCTGCTGCTCCCGCGCCCGCCGGCGGTGGTGGAAGAGGTAGAAGAGGAAGAAGACCCGCGGGCGGAACTGGTGCGCCGTCTGCTGGAATATCAGCAGTACAAGACCGCCGCGGAGGACCTGAAGAAGCGGGTGGGGGAGCAGACCAGCATCTTCGCCCGCCCGGACATCGTGCCGAAGCTGGCCCTCCCGCGCCCGGACCCGGTGCTCTCCGGCAACCCCGATGCCTTCAGCCTGTGGAAAGCGCTGCAGGAAGTGCTGGTGCGCATCGAAGAGATGGGCCCTGCCGTGCGCGAAGTCGCCCGCCCAAAAGTCACCATCCGCCAGCAGATGCTGCACATCTTGCAGATGCTCACGGCTTCACCCGCGGGCGTCAGCTTCTCCGCCCTCATCTTCTACGCGGAGCGCGACACCGTGCCCACGCGCATCGAAGTCATCATCACCTTCCTCGCCCTGCTCGAACTCATGCGCCTCCACCGCGTGGTAGTCGTCCAACCCGAACTCTTCGGCGAAATCACCCTGCAATTGGCGCAGCCTGAAGCGGTACCGGTGAACTAATGGTTTGAAGTAATAGCCACAAAAAACACAGAAGACACAAAAAATTAGGGCTTAAAGTCCAATAGCCACCGGTTCCTTATCAGAGGTAGGCCGCGCCCACCGTGGCGCGTGTGAGCGTAGTTAGCATCCGTGGGGACGTAAACTCTGCATCGCCATCCATGTATCTTCCCACCTTATTTTTGTGTCTTTTGTGTTTTTTGTGGCTATTTCGTCCTCACTTGTTCGGCTGCTCCTGGTACTGGATCGAGATAACCTCTGAGCCGGGCGGGAAGAGGTCGCCGCGGATTTCGTGGACCAGGCCCCAGGCTTGGGCTTCCTGGGGGTTGAGCGTGGTGCGGTCGAGCATGGCCGCGGTGATCTCCGCCGCCGTTTTCTCGGAGTTGGCGGAGACGACCTTCGCGATATTTTCCACGTCGATGCGCAGCCCCTTCAGGTGCTCCTCCAGTTGTTTTTCCTCCAGGCTCACATTCCCGGTGAAATTCGTCGCCACGCCATGCAGCAGGAAGCGGGCTTGCGGCACGGAGATTCGCCGGCTGCCGCCGCAATAGAGCACCACGCCGATGGAATCGACGCTGCCGAAATTGTGCGTGGTGATCTCCGCGGGGATGCCCTTCAGGTAGTTGTAGGCGCTCAGCCCGTGAAAGACCGACCCGCCGGGGGAGGAGATGAGCAGGACAAATCGGGTTTGTCCGGCGCCCATCTTCTGATCCACCACGCTCATCAACGCATTGATCGTCGCATCGATGATGGGGGCGAAGAATTTGATGACGGTTGGTTGTTGTTGTGTTTGCATAAGGTTGCTCCCTTCGGCGGGTGTTGGATTCAGGATGCAGGATTCAGGATTCACGTTCGGGTTTCCGCTTCCGGTTTGTGATAAGCACTGGCATTACTGGCGGATTAATACCCCTGCCCCCAGTAACTCCCAGTAATTAAAAGCACGTAAATCATCAGCATCCAGTAAAAGAAGCATAAGGTTGATAATATGGTGCCGATTATGCCCAATGTCCTGCCACGTAGAGATTCCTGTCCTGTCTTTCGACTGCCAATGATGCCCATGATCAGCGCTGTGAGCACGCAAACAGGGATCAGTATAAAGATTAATATTAGGAAAAATGTAAAAAGATTACAATCCCATCGGATTGGCAAATAAGGTAGGGAAAAAAGCACCGGTGCTAATAAGCTTAGGAGAAAAGAAATGATAGCTTGCCAGCACCAGCGACCGTACTCCATGCCATCAGCTATACATTTGAAATTGGACTTCATGTCATACTCCTTGTTTTCATACTTGGAACAGGTCGCATTCTGTGACCTGTTCCAAGTGATATTTAGGCATACTGATGCCAATACGCCGGCAAGGTCAACTCATCAATCAGTTTGAGTTCGTCCTGACTGAAGATCAGGTTTTGCAGGGCGGCGACGTTTTCTTCTACCTGTTTCACGCTGCTGGCGCCGATGAGGGCGCTGGTGACGGACGGGAGGCGGAGGATCCAGGCCAGCGCCATCTGGGCCAGCGTCTGCCCGCGCGACTGGGCCAGAGTGTTCAGCTCGTTGAGCATGATGCGGCGATCCACGGTCAGATTATTTTCGATCCACGCCTTGCCCCAGCGCTGGGCGGCGCGGCTGTCGTCGGGGATGCCGTGCAGGTATTTGTCGGTGAGCAGGCCGGAGGCCAACGGGCAGAAGGCGATGACGCCACTGCCGGCGCGCTCTGTCTGTGGCAACAGGTCCCACTCGATGCCGCGGTTGAGCATATTGTAGGCCGGCTGGTGGATGAGCAGGCGCGTGTAGCCCTCGCGCTGGCAGACGCGCACCGCGTCGGCGAACTGCGCGCCGTTATAACTGCTCACGCCCGCATACAGTGCCTTCCCCTGCCGCACGAGTTGGTCCAGTGCGCCCAGCGACTCTTCCAGCGGCGTCTCCGGGTCGGGGCGATGGTGATAGAAGATGTCGAAATACTCCAGCCCCATGCGCTTGAGCGACTGGTCGCAACTGGCGATGAGATATTTCCGTGAGCCCCACTCGCCATACGGCCCCGGCCACATGAGATAGCCGGCCTTGCTGGAGATGATCAGCTCATCGCGCGGCATCTCCTGGATGATCTTCCCACACACCACCTCGGCGTTGCCCGGCGGCGTGCCGTAGTTGTTGGCCAGGTCGAAGTGGGTGATGCCCAGGTCAAAGGCGCGGAAGAGGCAGGCCCGCGCGATATCGCTGTCGCGATACCCGCCGAACGTCTCCCACGCGCCCAGCGAAATGGCCGGCAATTTTAACCCGCTGCGCCCACAACGGCGATAGAGCATATGGTCATAGCGATTTGAAGCGAATTCCTGTGTCATGGCAGCACCCTCATCAGATGAGATGAGAGTATACTTTCGCCTCAAAGACCGCGCTTACCTGCCAAAACTGAAGGACGGGAGTAAATTGAACCACAGAGACACAGAGACACAGAGAGGAAATATTCAGGGCAGACGACTCTCCGCCTTCCTGCTGCTCACTAATTCCTACGGATACAGCCACTCCCCCGTCTCTTCGTCTTCGAGGATGATCGCGTCGAACGGGCAGGATTCGGCAGCTTTCCAGATGGTGTCATCGGGTTCGCCATGTATATCGATCACAATGGCTTTTTCCTCATCATCCATCTGGAAGACCTTTGGGGCGTTGGCGACACACGAGGCGACGCCGCGGCATAGATCACGGTCGATTCGGATTTTCATCTCCTGCCCTCCGCTGTAGGTTGTCGTATTCGCAGTCTAAAGGGGAGATGAGCGAACCGTCAAGTAGCCGAAGGAACCAGCCACGACTTCGATGGATGACTGGCGCAAAAATGCGACAATCATTGCCAGCGACCGCCGCTGCAATTGAGGAAGTTCTGCAGCAGGCGCAGGCCTTCATTCGTGAGGATGGATTCCGGGTGGAACTGCACGCCTTCCACGGTGTATTCCTTGTGGCGCACGCCCATGATGACACCGTCAGCGGTACGTGCGGAGACCTCCAGGCACGCCGGCAGCGATTCCGGCGCGATGACCAGCGAGTGGTAGCGGGTGGCGTCGAACGGGTTGGATAAGCCGGCGAAGAGGCCGCGAGCGTCATGCTGGATGGCGGAGGTTTTGCCGTGCATCAATCCCGGCGCGTGGACGATCTTCCCGCCGAAGACTTGCCCGATGCTTTGATGCCCCAGGCACACGCCGAGGACAGGAATGCGTCCGGCAAAGGCGCTGATGGCCGCGCAGGAGATGCCGGCCTGCAATGGCGTACACGGCCCGGGGGAGATCACCAGCCGCTCCGGTTGCAGCGCTTCCAACGCGTCGATGTCGATTTTGTCGTTGCGATACACCACCGGTGAGACGCCCAATTGCCCGAAATATTGCACCAGGTTGTAGGTGAAGGAATCATAATTGTCGATGAGAACCAGCATCTCGCCCTCCGGGATTTTGCTATGGTCATAGTACGCCGCTTGCGTTTCTGGCAGATGACAGGCTTCATTATAATGCGCTTCGCCAGTTAGAACCACCCTTTGCGGCGAAAAATCCACAGTTCGAAGAGCGTGACGACGATGATGGTGAGGAACAATATCTGCGCACCATACGGCCATTCCGAACCCACGCCCATGCCGCGCAGATTGACGCCAAAAAAGCCGGTGATTGCCGCATTAGTGGCCAGGATGGTGGCGACGACGGTGAGGCGCTGCATATTCTCATTCAGCCGGTTGGATAATGAGGACTGATACGCTTCCACCGAACTGGAGAGCATGTCGCGGTAGGTATCGACGAAATCGATGACCCGCAGCGCGTGGTCGAAGACATCGTTGAAATAGGCGGTCGTTTTCGTTAACGGGAAGAGATGTCCGCTTTCTTCAGAGCGGATTAACTCATTGAGCGCATCGCGTAGCGGGGTGACGATTTTTCGGATGCTGAGTAACGTGTGGCGCAGGGAAAAGATCCGGTTCAGCATGGCCGGGTCCGGCTTGGTTGAAATGGTGGTGTCGATGGTATCGATGATATCACCGATGTCATCGAGAGCAGGAAAATAGTCATCGACAACCGCGTCCAGGAGCAAGTAAAAGAGGAATGACGTTTCCTCCCGCGGACAGGCAGATTCGTTCCAGCGCTGGCGCACCTGCGCGATGATCGGGGCCGAATTACGATGTACGGTGACCAGGTAATTTTTCCCGAGGAAGGTATCGATTTCATCGGAATCCAGACGCCCCGAGCGTTTGTGAAACTTGATGGCGTGCAGCACGATGAAATAATATCCCTCGTACCACTCCAGCTTTGACCGCTGGCGTTGCTTGCGCACATCTTCCATGGCCAGGGGATGAAAATGGAAGGTGTCGGACAGCCAGTGGAGTTCATCGTCGGTCGGATGTTGTAAATCGACCCAGAGCACGAGGTCTTCCTGCGGGAGCAGGGGGCCCACGTGCTCGGGGTCGATTTGTTCAATTTTACCGGTGGAAGGCGTATAGCGCTGGACGAGTATCATCAAAGAGGCTTATTTCGCGAGTTTCGCCTGCACCAGCGAGGCGTGCGTGCGCAACCAGATGCAGCTATATTCGGCATTGTAGCCGGCGTTGCCGCCGAAGAAATCGCGCCAGATGGAGACCGGAACGGCCAGGCGGCCATGCAAGGCGATAGCCGGGCGGTCGATGGTGATGAGCTTGCCATCAAGGGAGGCCGTCTTCTTGCCGACCGTGAAGGTCATGCTGCGCTGATCCAGCGTCACGGTCGCCTGCTTGGCGGCGTTGTCCCATCCGAGCTTGCCGCCGATGGCGACGATCAACGGGCGGAGAAAAATCATCGCACGGCCATTCTCAATGATCGGTGCGTACTCGGAAACCAGCGGCTTGCCATCCAACAGGATGGTCGTCACCGTGCCGGACGCAAATGATTTACCCGGGATGACCGGCGGGGCAATCGTGACCGGCGCGGTGAGCGGCGAAGTGACGGAGGAGGCCACCCGCGCCGGAGCTGGATGTGTCGTGGTGGTATTCGGCGCGGTCGTGATCGGCGTATGCGCCGGTGCCGATGGTTGCGTCATCGGCCGGGGCGTCTGCTGGTCATCGAGCACGGAATTGAGCACGACCACCGGAACAGCCGGTGAGATGGCTACCACTCCCGAGCTATCCGAGATGGCGATTTGGAGCGAGTGTGTGCCATTCTTCAACCGTTTGGTATCCAGTTCAAAGCGAACCGGATCCGCATTCGTCAGGCTCTTGCCCACTGTGTCGACCAGCAGGGTGGCATAACTGTATGTCACCAGCCCGTCGGCGGTTGCCAGCACCGGCACGGTGCCCTGGAGCACGGCTTTCGGCTTCGGCGAGGTGATTTTCACGCTCGGTTCGGCCTGCACAGCGCATGCGCACAGCACCAGTGCAACGAGAAGGGCGGAGGAGACCCCCAGGCTACGGAAATTCTTCATGACAGTAACTCCTGCACGGGACCGGAATAATCCGGATAGTTCGGGTAACAAAATAGAATCCCAAGTATTTTAGCATGCTCTGAGCAACCAAGCAATACAATCGTGGGCAAAGTAGCGCTTTCCGGGTGAATTTCTCCATCGACTGCTGATCTCTCAAATGAACCGTAATTTCTTAACGCGTTAGTTTAGCAGGAGGACGGGGGAGAATGTGGAAGTATATTGATTACTGCATCATCGTTGACAGTTCGGAGGACGACATGTCGGTTGTAGGCATTATCCCCGCGCGTTACGCATCGACGCGCTTTCCCGGTAAGCCGCTGGCGGAGATCGCCGGGCGACCAATGATCCATCACGTCTACGAGCGGGCATGCCGTTCGAGATTGCTGGAAGAAGTGCTGGTAGCGACCGACGATCAACGTATCTTTGATGTCGTGCAACAGTTTGGCGGGGAAGTCATCATGACCAGCTCCGAGCACGAGACCGGCACGGACCGGCTGGCAGAAGTCGCCAGCCGCCTGTCCGCCGTAGAGATCATTGTGAATATTCAGGGCGATGAGCCGCTGATCGCCCCCGCCGCCATCGACGCCGTCCTCAGAGCGCTGAAAGATGATCCCGTCGCAGTGATGAGCAGCGCGATGGTGTCGATCACCGATCTGGTCGACCTCTGGAATGCCAACGTGGTCAAGGTGGTCACTGATCTCAAAGGCTACGCCATGTATTTCTCGCGCTCACCTATCCCCGCCGTACCGGGGAGCGAGATCAGCAGCCAGCCCTGGAAGCGGCATATCGGCCTGTACGCCTACCGCCGCGATTTCCTGCTGCAGTTCGCCGCCACGCCGCGCACGCCGTTGGAGCAGATCGAGAGCCTGGAGCAACTGCGCGCGCTGGAGCACGGCTACCGCATCGCGATGGTCGAACTGGAAGAGGATCATGCCATTGGTGTGGATACTCCGGAAGACCTGCAGCGCGTGCGCGCGGTGTTGGAGAGTCAGCTTTGTAGTTAGGCTGCTGCCGCTCTCCCTCACCCCCAGCCCCTCTCCCAGGGGTAGAGGGGAGTCGCTGCAGAAATTCACCAGCAGTGGTCATTATCGTATCGTCGTTCCCCCCTCTACCCCTGGGAGAGGGGCTGGGGGTGAGGGAAAAACGCTACTTCAGGATATTACATGCATACCGTTACTATAGATACCATCGCCATCGGGCCCGGGCAGCCGCTCGCGCTCATTGCCGGACCGTGCGTGCTGGAGAGCCGCGACCTGGTGTTTACCATCGCGGAATCCGTGTGCCGGCTGACCGCGGAACTGGGCATCCCGTATATCTTCAAGGGGTCGTTTGACAAGGCGAACCGCACCTCGATCAACTCCTTCCGCGGACCAGGCCTCGATGCCGGCCTGGAGATGCTTGCTGCAGTGCGCCAGGAGTTCGGCGTGCCGGTCTGCACGGATTTCCACGAACCCGCGCAGGCCGCCCGATTGGCGGAGGTGGTGGACCTGCTGCAAGTGCCGGCGTTTCTCTGCCGGCAGACGGATATGCTGCTGGCTGCGGCAGAGACCGGCAAGGCCACTTCAGTGAAGAAAGGGCAATTCCTCGCCCCGTGGGACATGCAGAATGTAGTGGACAAATACACCGCGCACGGCAACCATCAACTCATGCTGGTCGAGCGCGGTGCCTCGTTCGGCTATAACAACCTGATCGTCGATATGCGCGCGTTCGTGGCGATGCGCGACCTGGGCTACCCGGTCATCTTCGATGCCACCCACAGCGCCCAGTTGCCCGGCGGCACCGGCACCGCCACCGGCGGGCAGCGCGAGTATATCCCGGCATTAGTGCGCGGCGCCGTCGCGGTGGGCATCGACGCGCTGTTCATGGAGGTGCATCCCGAACCGGAAAAAGGCCTTTCCGATGCCACCACCATGTGGCCGCTGAACCAACTGCGCAGCGTGCTCGAATCTGCCAAACAACTTCACGCGACGCTGGCGCGGGTAGGATGTTGAACCATGAGGTAGTTGGAGAACCAATGATTACTCCGTGTGTAAGTGAAGACGATTTTCGGCGGATGCTGGCGGATAGTGCGCATGGGCCGGTGTTGTTGCTCAAACATTCGACTTCATGCCCGATTTCGGCGGCGGCACGGCGGGCGTATGTCCAATTTGCTGATACGATGCCGGAGGTAGCGTGCCGCGAGGTGCTGGTCATCGAACAACGCCCACTTTCCCGGCAGATTGCCGAGGAAACGGGCGTCGCGCATCAATCACCCCAGGTGATCCTTTTCGTCAACGGCCAACCGGTCTGGCACGCCTCCCACTGGAACATTACCATAGAGGCATTGCGCCTGGCTTATAGTGACGCACAGAAAAACGTTTCTATACAATCCACAGATTAGACAGAATTGACAGATTCTTTTTTTCTATGATCGAAGAGTAATCGCTCGTACTGTAAGCTGCGCGTACCAAAATTCAGGAGAAGGCCCTTTTCCTTTCCTGTTGCCTTGAGATAGTTGAGCACTTGTGAACGCTCGTTATTGGTAAGAGCGGATCTCTGATATCTACTTCCATAGCAATACAAAATAATCTGCGTAATCTGTGGATTGAAAAACTTACAACGCCTTGCCGACCAACCGCTGATAAGCTTCCAGGTATTTTTCGCGAGTGCGCGCCACCACGTCGTCGGGGAGGGTGGGGGCGGGGGGCTCTTTGGCCCACTGAAGGGATTCCAGGTAATCGCGCACGTATTGCTTGTCGAAGCTGTCCTGCGCGCGGCCCGGTTCATAGCACTCGACATCCCAGAAGCGTGAAGAATCCGGGGTGAGCACTTCATCGGCGAGGATCAGATTGTTCCCCTCGTCCAGCCCGAATTCGAACTTCGTATCCGCGATGATAATGCCGCGCATGCGCGCGTAATCAGCGGCCGCCTGGTAGAGCTTGATGCTTGTTTCTGCAAGTTGTTGTGCGATGCGATCCCCCACCAGCACCGCAGCTTGCCGTTGCGTAATATTCTGGTCATGCCCGCTTTCCGCCTTAGTCGACGGGGTGAAGATCGGCTCCGGCAGCTTGTCCGACTCACGCAGACCGGCGGGCAACTCGATGCCGCACACCGTGCCATGCTGCTGGTATTCCTTCCAGCCCGAGCCGGCGAGGTAACCGCGTACGATGCATTCGATTGGCACGATCTTCAGTTTGCGCACCATCATGCTGCGGCCTTCCAACTGGTCGTGGAACTGGCGCAATTGGGTGGGGTAGACGCTCACGTTGGCGCTGATGAGATGCGTGCGGACGATCTGGCTGCGCACCATGTCGCGCAGGCGCTGGAACCAGAATAACGAGAGTTGCGTCAGCACGCGGCCTTTATCCGGGATGCCGTTGGGCATCACGACGTCAAAAGCCGAAATACGGTCGGTGGCGACGATGAGCAGACGCTGGTCGTCCACGGCATAGACATCGCGCACCTTACCCCGACTGACGAGCGGAGTGCCGGTCAAGTCGCTGCGTAATAACACATTCGTCGCGGTGGTCATTCCAAGATCCTCCTCGATAGGGAACGCATTTCCACCAGTGGAGATGCGTGTGCTGCCAACCCCCCGAATGGCGCGTTCGGGTCGAGCAACAGCAGTATACTGTCTGAGAGGCATGGTCGACAAGCGGTTGGGGTGTGCGTTAGTGTGCAGTGTTAATGCATTATACAGATTATCGGTGCTTCTGGATGCGGAAGGAAGAAAGCCATCCGTGGCCTTTCGCCGGGGAAATCCTGGATAAAGGATAGCGCAGGGAGATTAGGCTGTGATGAGCGGCATATTACAAAACGATGAAATCCACAGCCTGCCTTCCGGCACTTCACTCTGGCAGGATGCGCACTCGGCGCCCATCAATTTGCAGGCGTCCGGCGCAATACAGCCGCACAGCCTCCGGATAGGCTTCGTGTTCTTCCACCAGCACGCGTGCGGCGAGGGTATCCGGGGTATCGTCTTCCAGCACGGGCACGGTGCGCTGCACGATGATCGGGCCGCCGTCGACTTCCAGTTCAACGAAATGTACCGTGCAACCACTGACCTTGGCGCCGTAGTTCAGCACCGCCTCGTGCACATGATGGCCAAAGTAGCCGGGACCGCAGAAGCTGGGGATGAGCGCGGGGTGGATGTTCATCATACGCCCGATATATTGCTCGGTGAGTTCCCGTGTAATCATGCGCATGAAGCCGGCATGCAGCACCAGGTCGACGTTTGCCGTGCGCAACCGGTCCGCCAGCGCCTGCGAAAAGGCTTCGCGCGAGGACGAGGCTTTATAGTCGATGACCGCGGTCTCGATGCCGGCCTGGCGCGCACGCTCCAGTGCATATGCATCCGGGCGGTCGCTAATCACCAGCACGATTTGCCCGTGGATCTCGCCGGCAGCGATGGCATCCATGATCGCCTGCATATTCGACCCGCCACCCGAGACCAGGACACCGATACGTGTATATTCCCCTGCCATACGAATCTCCCACTTATATGATAATGCGGTAACGCACTTCAGCCGATCATCCGAAATTGTAATGAGGTAACGCATGATCCGGTGAAGGAGTGCCAGGCTGTTGTCACCCACACAAGAGTCGCAGATATCGCGCCTGGCTGTCAATAGCCGGGAGCGAAGCGACCCGCCCAGCAAAAAATTTGCCCGTTACTCTGGAAAATTTGCCCCAAAGCTCTTGGCACACCCGGATGAATTTGCTATACTCATGCACGTCGGGGGATCATCCACGACCAGTGAAGGGTGAGGAAAATTTTTTCTTACCCCTTTGCAAATTCCTGACAATTTGTTATACTTTGCGTGGTCGAGCGGAAGTAGCTCAGTTGGTAGAGCACAACCTTGCCAAGGTTGGGGTCGTGGGTTCGAGTCCCATCTTCCGCTCCATTTTTTTGACTGCGACACCGATCCTGTATACGCAATGATCCTCGTCTTCTGTTCCCGTTCAAATTGAGGGAACCGGGCGAGGTTTTTTTGTGCGACAGGGTCCTGAAATCACCTATTGGAGACTTGAATATGCACGTTGACGTTGAACGACGTCCTGGTTGCCAGGTTGCGTTGACCGTGACTGTTGAACCCGCCGTAATTGAAGAGCAGATGGAGCGATTGTTTCAAAAGGTTGCCCGCCGCGTCAAGATTCCGGGGTTCCGGCCCGGTAAAGCCCCTCGTCAATTAATCGAGGCACAAATCGACCGCGGCGCATTGATGCGGGATGCGGTGGAAGATGTCATCGAAGCCACCTACAAAGATGCACTGCGTGAGCAGCAGATCGAGCCGCTGGAGCAGGGTGAGATCGAAGATGTGAAAACCAGCGAAGACATGACGCTCACATATCGGGTGATCGTGTCAGCCCGTCCGCAGGTCGAGCTGCCCGAGTATACCAGTCTCGAAGTCAACTACACCGCCACCCAGGTGACGGACGAGCAGGTGGACGCGGAAATCGCACGCTTGCGCGAGCGCACGTCGGAAATGAACGAAGTGCCCGATGCCCCGATCGAACAGGGTGACCTGGTTACCATCGATTATATGATGACCGTCAACGGTGAGCCGTACCCGGAAGGTGAAGTCTCCGGCTATCCGCTGGAAATCGGTTCCGACACCTTCTTCCCCGAGCTCAACGAAGGATTGCTGGGCGCGAAAGAAGGCGAAACCGTCACCATCAACAAGACCTTTCCCGAAGATTACTCCAACAAAGATCTGGCCGGGAAATCGGCGGAGTATGCCGTCACGGTGCAGCAAGTGCGCCGCACGGTCGCGCCGGAAACGACCGATGAATGGGTGAAAGCCATTACCAACGGTACCATCGAAACGATGGACGAACTGCGCGATCGCATTCGGGAAAATCTGAAGGAACTGGCCGCGCGCATGGATCGCGACAATATCCGCGAGGAACTGGTGCGCCAGGTGGTGAGCAAGTCTACGCTGGAAGTTCCCAACACCATGGTCGATGAGGAATACAGCCGTCTCATGGACGAACTGGAGAGCCGGTTGGCCCGCCAGCACATGACCATGGAAGATTATGCCGAGTTATACAACCGCAGTGTGGCGGACATCGAAAATGAGCAGACGATTCTGGCGCGCGACTTCGTGCGCCGCTCGCTGGTGCTGCAAGAGGTTGCCCGCCGCGAGAAGATATATGTTACCGATGAGGATCTCGAAGCCTTGATGATTATGGATAGTTACCAGCAAGGCGAGCATGACATGGAGAAGATTCGCAAGCAGTTGAAGAACAAACGGAAAGAGATGGAGAAGTCCGGCCGCCTGGATCAACTGGCCGGTCGGCTCTTCCAGGAGAAGATCCTCTCCTTCCTGGAAAAAGCCGCCAATGTGAAAGTTGATGGCCAACCACTGGCGAGTTTGGAACCGGCGCCTGCCGAGAGTGAAGACACGTCTGCCGACTCCCAGGAAGAGAATGCGGAATAACTTCCAGCAGGACAATACATGAAATTGCAACAAGGCGGCATGGATGCCGCCTTGTTTTTTTTGGCCGTGAGCGGTACAATTCGGTTGCCGGATAATTTTCATCGCCATTCATCCCGGGACAGGAAGCCGGCATGATGGACATGTGCTTTGCGCACATATATGTAGCAACGCGCTTCTCGGGCATGCAGTGAAAATAGGATAGTACGATGCGCTCATCAGATTTCCGGCTCTCTTCGCGAGTAGTGCGCGAGTGCAGGAGCGCAGCGAAAAGGAGAAGTTGGCAGTGTTAGTTCCAATGGTAGTTGAGCAAACCCCACGGGGGGAACGCGCCTATGATATTTATTCACGATTGCTGAAAGAGCGCATCATCTTCATCGGCGGCCCGGTCGAAGATCACCTGGCCAGCCTGGTGGTCGCGCAGATGCTGTTTCTGGACAGTGAAGATCCCGGCAAGCCGGTGACATTGTATATCAACAGCCCCGGCGGTTCGGTGACCGCCGGGTTAGCGATTTACGATACCATGCAGCTCATCAACTCCGAAGTGCGCACCTTCTGCGTCGGGTTGGCGGCCAGCATGGGGGCTGTGTTGTTAACGGCGGGCTCCGCCGGCAAGCGTTATGCCTTGCCCAATTGCCGCATTCTCATCCATCAGCCGATGAGCTATGGCATCGGCGGGCAGGCGACGGACATTGATATTCATGCGCGGGAGATCCTGCGCACGCGCGCGCGCTTGAATGAGATCATTGCGCACCATTCACATCAGCCAATTGAGCGCGTGGAGAAAGATACCGACCGCGACTTCTGGATGTCCCCGGAAGAAGCGCGCGACTATGGACTGGTTGACGAAGTCATCACGAAACGCCCTGATGCGTCATAAAGATTCGTGAAATTGCGGGCACCGTTGCAGGGATTTCCGTAACGGTGCCCAATAGGATATAATAAGACAGATGCGACGCGGTCTCCCCTATCGCGCGATATGATGAACGTCCACCACACCGGTGGGAGATGCGGAACCATCAATCGGTCGCTCCGCCCCTCGTTCATCCTTGATAACATAGCTCGTTGCCACGGCTCTTTCCTGCAGGAATTCTCTTGCCGGTACACGAATAAGTGCGCATATGCGTCAGATGTTGGAGTAAAGGGTCTGGGCAACAGACACAGTCTAATCTAAAGGAAATTTTATGGCACGCTCTGGAGATCATAACCACGACTTACGCTGCGCATTTTGCGGGCGGCGAGAATCCGCGGACGTCCGTCTCATCATGGGAAAAGGGGTCGCGATCTGCACCAAATGCATTCAGGAATGCAACGACATTCTGGAAAGCGACCTGCTCACCGATGAGATGGAGGCGACGCAGGACGTACAGACCGGCTTTGAGATGCCCAAACCGCGCGAGATCAAGGAGATTCTCGACAGCTATGTCATCGGACAGGAAAAAGCCAAGCGCACCCTTTCCGTCGCGGTCTACAACCATTATAAGCGCATCCATATCAGCCAGCATGAGGAAGACCTGGAAATCAACAAGAGCAACATCCTGTTGATCGGGCCGACCGGCTCAGGCAAGACACTGTTGGCGCAGACGCTGGCAAAAATCCTGGATGTCCCCTTCGCCATCGCCGATGCCACCACGCTGACCGAGGCCGGCTATGTGGGCGAAGACGTGGAGAATATTCTGCTCAAACTCTTCCAGGCGGCCGATATGGATCCGGAACGGACGGAGCGCGGCATTATCTACATCGACGAGATCGATAAGATTGCCCGCAAGTCCGACAACCCGTCCATCACTCGCGACGTCAGCGGTGAGGGCGTGCAGCAAGCGCTGCTGAAAATCCTGGAGGGGACGGTGGCCAATGTCCCGCCGCAAGGGGGCCGCAAGCACCCGCAGCAGGAATATCTGCAGATCGATTCCACCAATATTCTGTTCATCTGCGGCGGCGCGTTCGACGGTCTGGATCAGATCGTCGAGCAGCGCACCGCGGAGTACGCCATCGGCTTCGGCGCGGATGTGAAGGCGCGCAAAGAGCGCAATGTCGGCGAACTGCTCCGCCAGATGATGCCGGAAGACCTGTTGAAATTCGGCTTCATCCCCGAGTTCATCGGGCGTCTGCCCGTGGTCGCCACGCTGGATGCGCTGGATGAAGCGGCGCTGGTGAAGATCCTCACCGAGCCGCGCAATGCGCTCATCAAACAGTATAACCGCATCCTGCAGTGGGACGGCGTGGAACTGGAAGTCACCCAGGAGGCGCTCAACGCCATCGCCCGTGAAGCGATGACCCGCCGCACCGGCGCCCGCGCCCTGCGCACCATCCTGGAAGCGACCATGCTCGACGTGATGTACGAGATCCCCTCCATGCGCGATGTCGCGCGCGTAGTGATCGGGCTGGAATGCATCACCGAGCACAAGCCGCCTCGGTTGGTGACGAATGCGGAAGCCGCCGCCAGTGCGCTGCGCTCTGCATAAGTTTGCGGTGATCTCTGAAGCGTGAAAAAAGCCCGGTCGGAAATCTTTCCAACCGGGCTTTTTTCTGTTGGAAATATGCGAAGCGCAACAGGAATCAGATATTCATCGGTCGTGCACAGGATTCGCGTGTAAGAAAAATACTGGGGATCTGGACCAACCGGGCAGGAGAGGATTCGCTGATCTGGCCTTCAGAGATACGCGATAGCATTTGTTCCACGGCACGACGACCGATTTCCGTAGGTTGCTGGTTCACTGTCGCCAATGGCGGCACCAGATGAGCGTTGGAAAAATAATCGCCACAACCAACGAGACTCATTTCGCGGGGAATGTGGATGTTGTG
>Ga0272448_1002403_pt1 | contig 23542 bp, 41 predicted proteins | sample YNPCB0191_FD_202220 | JGI IMG/M metagenome (GOLD analysis project Ga0272448, IMG submission 202220) | Hot spring sediment microbial communities from Yellowstone National Park, WY, United States - YNP-CB-019-1 | ecosystem: Environmental > Aquatic > Thermal springs > Hot (42-90C) > Sediment... | reverse complement strand
GCAACGTACCATCATTGGAGTTTCCTGAATATGTATGAGTATGACTACCACCTCCAGCAATTGTGGTTCCGGAGCCGCCATCAGATAAATATGAGCTACCACCACTAAGCGACCCTGAGACAGAATGATTGTGACTGGAACCACCTCCAGCCGAACCAGGTGAGCCGAGCTTGATGAGGTATCCATTTGCTGAAGTGAATACCTCCCAATCAGTATATTGCCCAGTATTTATAGAAGAATAAGATGCCACTATAGCGCCCTGTGGAAAACTGCGAATCTCACGCCATGTGGTCAGGTCCATCCTGATCAATGATAATGTGTAGTATGAGGGATCGTTATTAACAGTGCTAACGCTGACGTTGCTCACAGTGTGTGAATGACCAGTAATACCATATGTTGAATTATATGATGATGCGTTTCTGCTTGCATACGATGTCGACCCACTTGCACTATGCGTATGCGAGCTGGACCCACCCGTCCCTAGCGCATTGCTTGCGTTGGAATCACACCTCACGTACCTGCCATCATAGGTGGTTACCTTCACCCATGGAGATGGGGGATCTCCTGAGCCGGACCAGAAAACGTAGATGTTTGGCATACCAAATCAGCATTAACCAAACTCAACTATACCTACCGACCCTCCCTGACTAAGAATATTCAGAACATTGACACCAACAACTGGCAAATATATAGCTGAATCGTTTAATATTACCGGTGCGTTGCTGATACTCGGAGCGGTTTTATCAAAATCAATATACACCATGCCATCAACTGTAATGAAAACGCGCTTGGTGCCAGAGCTCAGATTGTGATTCACTGAAGACGATATATTATTGTATCTTGCTGAACCAATGATCTTTAAATCAATGGATTGTACCAGCAATGCATCATTTTCCATCAGCAGTCCACACTGCTTACCTGTAGTTTTGTTAAATGCATACATTCAACTATCACCCATTATATATTAATCCACATTCAGAACACTCCTTTAAATTGTGTTTGTTGTATCTGACAATGCCGCCGCACTCATCACATACAACAGTAGTATATACCTTTTTAACTGCATTATTTTCATCAACGACCTCGATAACCTCCCCTACCTTAGAACCAACATGTGAATGAAACTCGTGCACTGGCCGGCTCATGACACTGATCAGCCTGGAATGCATTCTAGGCTTTATCACATCGATGTCATCAGAAACCGAATACGTTTTCTCTCCATAATTGTATGAGTTCGTCCCCCCACATCGACGCTTTTTCACACGCCGGAGACAGCCACACGATCGAACACGGCCTGCGAGCAGATGATCGCCTCTCACAACGGTGGTATTGCCACATACACATTTACACATCCAGTATACATGCTTTGTATCCTCACTTTCGTGCCGGCTGACCACTGTGAGGTTTCCGAAGACATCGCCAGCAGATATCCGCCGGCGGGGCATGGCGGTGATCCAGACGGTTCTGAGCTCACCAGATTTTCTGTAGCATATTTTTTCATTGTTTGTTGGGATATATGTTCTCTCACAGTATTGGTATAGCTCACATATGGGGCACACCTTCTCGATCAAAATAATACTGTCCTCGCTAGAAAGATGTACACTAGATAGTGGTTTTTCAACATTATCTCTGATATTCTGCCAGCGACGGATGCGATTTATTCGATGCTTTAATATTTTTGAATAATTTTCATTCATGATTTAAAGAAAAACGTTGCATATATATAAACGTTTCTAAAACGAATACCGAAATGTATTTATATAGAAAATGTAAACATGAGTACATGCGCCAGAAGACGGACATTTATGCTGAAATTGATAGCCTCAAAAAAGCAATCGAATACACAAAAACCCTGCCAATAGGCGAACGCAGAAAGCTTGCCAGGGTGATTGAGGTTATGCAACAGCGCCGCGCCATGCTTATACAGAGTGTTATCGATATGTCCCGCGAGCAGAGGATACGAGTAACTCTCTTTCGCAACGACAGCACTGGACAGTGGGTTCTTGCATGGCGCGGATTTGATAAGAAGAAGCATACAAAGGCGATAGGGAGCCTGACAACAATGAGCCGCGAAGAGGCAGAGAGTGTCCGCCGTTGGTTCGAGGGTTACCTAAATAAAACGATTAATGATGATATTTAATTTGGAAATTTTTTTGTAAGTGGTTACGCGATCGCAGGGACCGCCCCCATTTTTGGGCCAGGGTTTTTATATTTTTAATAAAATTAGTGTTTCTTTTTTATTTGTTTTTGTATTTCTGCGCAGAATTAAAACAGTTTTTCATAAAAATTGGTGCATGGAAAAAGCATATACATATATTTCTGTTCACACTTCCTAAATTTATGCTAAATTTTTCATAAAAATTGATGCATGAAAAAAGGCGTGTATATATTTCTCTCTCGAGCTAGAAACAGAATTTCTATAATTTATTTTTTTCAATCATTTTTATAACATATTATACATATTAAAAATACCTATACAAACATTATCAAACATACAGATATAATAAAAATCATATCTCTATATTTCTGAATATGTTTATCATTTACATAAAATCTAACCAATGAAAAATATGTCTGTTTTTGTACATACCCGTGAAAAAATATGCATCCCATACCAAATATATACATGCCCGTACAAAAACAGACATGCCATATGTCATATCTATACTCATGCAAACACCTAACTATCAAAAATTTTTTTGAATGAACTGACTGTTATCGATTTATATATATTACACGAATAATCATTATATTTTATGTTCGGCGAAGGGCCACTTTATACAAAAATTTCAAATGAACTTGCAGATAGCGATTTATTTTTTTGTTCGCCAATTGAATTTTATAGCAAAAAACGGATAAAAATCTTTGACCGTAAACTTTATATACTTAAAAACTAAGGTCTGTGTGTCGGAAAAAACAACGGGATGATGGAAAAAGCGGACCGGTCCGGTCATGCACCGGTATAAAACCGCTTTTTCCGGACCAGAAACGAAACCGACAGGACTAGGGAGAAATGCCGCTATAGCGGTGCAAGCTCCCTAGTGCTACATGGAGATAGCTGCTGCTATCTCCTGAAATCCGCCGATATGGTGGATGGATGGAGATAGCGATAGTGGCTATCACCTAAGACATGGGGCTAGCGTGAGCTATCATGCCCCATGCAACAGGCCCGCCGAAGCACGCTCACTAGTGGTGGTGAGCATTGATCGATATTACACTACTAGGCTGAATTCGGCGGGAAAAATGCGGTAGTAGTGGATTTCTTTGGAATTGGGAAATTCGCCCATTTTTCGGAGAAATCCCCGAACCCGCCGAAGTACCAGAAAAATATGGATATAACGGGACACCATATTGCAAGAAATGCCAGCTCTAAGAGCGAGGCAACATAAACATATCCACCAAATCTTTTTTATCCCCAGAAAGGAATTCAGCTAAAGCTGAATTCCTCAGCTAAAGCTGAATTCCCTGGAGGAGTTATGAAGAGCAGAAGATGTGATAGATGTGATAGATGTGATAGAATAAACGACTTCAAGGATTGGACAGCCAATCGCATCGGAAAGCTGGAGGAGAGGATAGCCGCGCTGGAGAGACAGATGGAGGTGAGACATAATGCCAGAGATCAGTGAGATCATGATAACATTAGCTGATGCAATCAGCGAGGCTGAAACAATTGAAAGAGATAGAGAAATACCGAAGCCAGAGATCCCGCCAGGACTTAACAGAACCGAGCAGGTTCTGTTTGAGATGTTGAATGAGAACACCGGCTGTCACATACTCGACAGCGGTATATATTTTCCAGAGATAATAGCAGAACACCAAAAAGCTAAAATAGAGGAATGATCATCTAACCAGCCGGCTGGAGGTAATTATTCTGATTCAGTCCCTTCTTTGCCTCCTTGCCTGCCTCCAGCCGATCCCTTATCTTAACCCCAGAAAGGGATTCAGTCAAGGCTGAATCCCCTGGAGGAATGGTATGAAGAAGCTAAGAATGAAGAAATACCGAATAGGTAAAGAGACCTTCACAATAGAAAAGATACATGACGAGTATCTGGTCACTGTAAGAGACCAGAACGACGAACCATTCGTGGGAGCGGATGAATCACTATACGAGCTCAGAATAGTGATCCGCCCAGGATACAACACAGACATGTGCCTGGTGGCCTTCGAGGGATCAGAAGAGATCTGTGACATCTTCCGCGACGATAAATACATCAATATCGCTGAAGCGCTCGCAGCCGGCTGGGATCTCATCTCAGAAATAGTAGGACCACGCAACGAGCCAATAATAAGATTGAAGCTATCCGGAGATAAAGCAAAACAGCTCGTGTATGACCCAGAGACAACTGAAGCTCTTGAAAACGAAAATGTAATACTGGTGATCGACATATATCCAACCATCCGCTATGCCAATTTTACCTACAATATACCAGAAGAAATCCCGAATTCACACTGGGAGGATCTTGATTACGATGTATTGATTAAAGATCTACTCACACTCAACAGGTGATACAATGCTAGACCCAGCACTGATTTTTGATTCGCTCAATACAATCAATCACAGATTATCCGAATCACAGATTATCCGACGATGAAAAGAATCTATCAGAAAACCTTGAATATATTAAAGTGTCTGTTGATACAATTACACAGTTGTCTCTGTCTGCCGGAATGGGCTGAACCCACTGGCCAGGGAGAGGATGATATGCTATCAAACCGCCGGAAACCTGATTGAGAAGGCAATACTCGACTTCTACATCGATGAGAGAGAAGTGTTCCGAGTATGGGAGGCAAATGGATATCCACGCAGGCTCATATTGGATGGTAACTACAAGAAACAGCAGATGCTGCCAGTGATCATAATATCTCGCTCAACTTCCAGAGTCAAATGGATCCCATGGAAGAGATAGAAACATGCCCAGGATTCAATAAAATCAATTTTTAGCCACGATCACGGTCAGACATGATATGATTCATCTCAATGAAAAAAGTGCCGTAAAATTAATTCTACAGCCCCAGAGAGATATCCAGTCAAGGCTGGATACCCTGGAGGTGTTATGAGACATGCCCAGGATTCAATAAAATCAATTTTTAGCCACGATCACGGTCAGACATGAATTATGATTCATCTCAATGAAAAAAGTGCCGTAAAATTAATTCTACAGCCCCAGAGAGGTATCCAGTCAAGGCTGGATACCCTGGAGGTGTTATGAGACCAATAGAATTGTACAAACACCAGCTAGCTGTGCTACCAAAACCGGCAGGGGAGAGGTGGAGCAGCATCGGCTGGAGCGATGCGCCGTATGCACTGTGCATAATTCCAGCCGAGTATTATGGCAACGTCCCTGAAGACTATGCAGATCTCGCGGTATGGGGACTGCCTGAGGAGATGAGCGTGGAGGATGCCTGGTGTGACTTCGAGCCGGCGGGGGAGTATGTCATCATAGACAATACCCCAACCGGAGAAAAGATGAAGCTGGTAACATTAGAGCATGAAGACAGAGTCTCATGGGAGATAAACATGGAATGCTTTGAAACTCCAGAAGAGCTGAAGACGTATCTCAAAAGATATGCCAGAGATGGGACATATGCATTCTACGGAAACACAGTATATGCAACCATCTCAGCTCTCGATGCAGCCGAGGAGGGATACAAGCAGGAGATGCCAGTCCTTGATATCGCAACGAGCAACATGATAATTCACTCAAGCCTCATGAACATCATGAACATAATCAACATCATGGGAAACAGCCCGAAGGCTGCGTTCAAGGAAATAACCCGCGAGCTGAATCTGATCTCATACGAAAATAGTAAAATACATGAAAACATGAACAAGCTGCTCAAGAACATGAGGGATCTGAAATGTCAGAGGATGTAATGCCGCGAGTAGTGATCCTCGGACGCATTGAATCGCTCTCCGAGAGCATGAAGAAGCTTGTAAACTCGATCAGGCAAACCGCATATACAGCCGACAACGAAATCGCAGTCAGGCGATTCGATAACGCCAGGTTCTACCTTGAACAGGTTGAGAAAGAAGCCGCGCTTCTCGAACGGCTCTCAGCCGAGCTCGTGGAGGAGCTCCGGAAGATTGAACGGGAGACCGCATGACGAAAATCGAAAGCATTAAGCGCCGCTTTAGAGCCCGCCGAAGTGATGCATGTGATGGTGAGATCTGGCTCACGCTCAACGAGGCCCGCCAGATCACCAGCGACCCAGAAATCATCGAGGACCTGGAGGACAATCCAGATGCCGTCCTGGTCATTGTGCTCCGTCCCGATGAGCGGATCGCGGACTTTGCTGTATCGAGACCCGATCGCATCGAACGCACACCATTCGACTTTCTTGCCGATCGGGAGTACGATAATCTCATAGAAGCCCTTTACAGGCTCGCAGAGCAGAGGTGAGTATATGGACGAAATCGTGAAAGAAATCGCACAAAAAATAGAGGACGCAGTCATGTCCTCATTTGATGAGATCCCAGACCTGGAGCAGGTAAGAGAGATGGTGGATTCGAGCAGCACCGACCAGCCAGGGACAGTCTTTGACCGGTGCCGGATAGAGTGGATGAAGCTGCTGAGCAAGTATGCATCGCCAAACCTGATAGACTCGGTAATCGACCTGTGTGTGTGGATGGAATCATCCAACATAGGCCCGTTCGTGCTCGGATTTCTATCGAGGCTGCCTGGCGGAGGATACCTTGAGGACATAGACATGCGCAGAATACCGGATAACATCGACCTTGGCTGGAAGGAGCTCCAGCTACTGACCAACCTGCTGAACAGCATTGAGTATGAGAAGGACATCCGCATCGCGATCGCAATAATCATGAGCAGCCATCTTATCGATCCGGACCTATTCTACGAGATACTGGAGGGATCTAAATAAGCGAAATCCGCCCAGACTGGGAGCGGGATCTCATACAAATCGCCACGAACGCCTCCATGAGAGGATGGTATGCCGGAAACACGCCCAATAAAGATACAAAAGAATTCACTGTAACATTCATACGGCATACACCAAAACACAATACAGTATTCCCAGCAACAAACCTTTTACCAGTATTCGAGCGGCTCATAGAGCTCCTGAAAACTGAGGACTGTGTTGGGATCGAGCTCTTCATAAAGCACAAAGATACAATCATCACCGGATTTCAAATAACTCCAAACATGCACGAAACGATACCACATGAATTCAGTATAAGCTATGATAGCAGCGGCGTTGAATTCATGCACAAGTTCCGGCTCAAATGGATCCGACCGACCGTTAATACAATCATGAGCCTCAGACATGTGTACCGAATCCTGAAACGGATGAACATTCACATAATTGAGCCCGCAAATCAGATCGAATTCTGTGATCGTTTCGATAAGAGCAAGCTCTTCTAATCCATTTTGGAGGTTTTATGAAGCCAGTCCTCATGAACGCATATAAAAACAATATCAAGAACGTCCGCATCATAGGAAGGTTCTCAGGAAAGTCGAAAGAAGGCCACTGGATATTAAGGAATTGCCTGGTCCTCGACAAAAACAAGCTACTCGGAATGGAGGACCACATCTGGCTGAACCGCATCGCAGCCAGGCGGATTCCGATGACGATACCATTCGGCGTGCTGATAATGTTCACAGCGAAGCTGCAACCGATTACAAGAAAGGATGGGAGTCCGAGCATCAGACTTGAAGATCCGATAATAGAGGGGGTGATGACACGAATAGCCGAAGGAGAAAGAACGGCATCATAGATCCAGCAGTCAAGGTATCCACGTATCGGATAACGGGATACATCCTCATATTCCTGGGGATTTGCGTAACCGCAAACGGTGACGCATCGTCACTTATAAGCGCTGTTTTCTCGGCACTGCTTGCACTTGGACTGATCCTATGCGGATGTTTGCTTGCTGACCTCCCGTAGAGCCGGAGGGGCATCATAACATCCGCATAAATTTAATATTTTATAACCAGAAAATGATAGAAGCGATCAACTAACTCACGGATAACTCTTACACAGATGATGAACTTCCTAAAGAAGTTATACGGTATTTTAGAGTGTTAGCTTTGTTAACCAACATGTGTAACCGCAAATCAAGTTTACTTGAGTTAAATCCGAAGCCAACTGTCTAAAAACGCTATAATGCACGGATGTGCACGGATAAACGATGTACAAACCACGATGCGTGAGAGGGTCGACAGTCTAAAATCGCTATGCAGGCACGGATGAGCCATTTTGCACTGTACCTACTATATACTACTATACTATATACTTACTTGCGCCGCAAGATGCAAGAAGATTAAAATAAAGTATAGAAATTTACTGTATCCGTGCACAAACGCTATACGGAACTTCAGTCTAAAAAAATGATCCGTGCTCATCCGTGCTTAATATCGCATAATATCGCATTTTTGCCCCGATTTGATAAAAATATAATTCAAATCAATAAATCAATCGCAATATAATTATCTATAACCATTGTAATTATTTTTAATTTAAATTAAATTTTTTAGGAAGATCAACCCAGCCCGCCCCAGTCCTCGGCCCTTATGGAGGGGTGGAAGAGCAAAAAGAATAAAAATAAAAATATTAAATTAACCGTCTCACACATCACCGACATCTATAAATATCTAGAGCAAAAATTGTATAACAATCACCAGCTCCGGTAGGAGCAGGAGATGAACACGAAACCGGTATCGGATCGGATTCGATCAATGAAACAAGGGGATATCATCCGGTGCTACAGAGACTCCGGCGACCGTATATGGATACAATGTGTCCAGCCAGAGGACGGCACTGGATCAGGAAGATATATCGTCATCGATCGCACATGCACCAGATACACAACACTAGCGGATGCCCTGGCCCACATCGGCAATGCAAGCAGCGATGGCAGGCCAGCGGAATACTGCGATCCGATACTTGTGAATGAGCGGAGGGATCTGCAATAACGAATAACAGAAAGAGAAGGTTTGTTCTGGTAGACGATGACTATCATGACCAGAACCATGTTTTCACGGGTCGTGTCCCACGTCAGGCTGCACTAAAGGCAGCAGTGTATCAGGTACAGGATTCTGAGGGCAGGTTCCATTTGGAGCTTGAGGTGACGTGATGGAAACAGCTAGTTTCATCGAGGCTGTCAAGTCGCTTCCGTCAGACATGCCGGCTGATATGCGGATTATTCTCGAATCGCTTGCCCGTCATTATCTGGAATGTGAGAACTGCCGCTTCGCATTCGAGGTAATGCCATTCTCTTCTCTTGATGATGTTATTGAGCTCATTGAGGAAGAGCCGTCTGCGAACATCTTGCTCTGCGCTGACCATATGATGTTTCGCGTCCGGCTGGATAAAGGCGATCCGGAGAGCGGTGAGATGGTGTTCATCGGCGTATTTAAGAATATTTTCACGTTATCCAGCCGCACCTTCCGCAGATGGATCGATGGCAGTGATCTTCTCAATGATATCCGGATGAATGGCGGCTCGGCGTCGACGCTCGCTGCAAGTGGCCGGCGCGCCAGAGAGAAAGGTAGATTTATTATAACCGAGGAAAGATTGTTTGGTGTTGATCTTGATGTTGATCCAGATGGTGAAATAGGAGGTGAGCAGAATGATAGCTGAGTTCGTGGCTGCTACCGTGGTTGTGTATCTCTGGATGAGATGGGTGAGGTCTCGCAGGTCGAGGTCGTTTTTCGTCACATTGCCTGATGAGGCATTTGAACCGCGTGATATTCCGGTCAGGTCGATCAAGATTGAGGATTGATTGAGATGGAGAGGGGGTTTATAAAATGAAGCTAGAAGAGATATCGTCTCTTGACCGGCTCCAGCACAGAGTTGCTGCGAACCAGCTCGCGAGGTGGGCGATGTCGATGTACAGGACGTTCAGGGATCCGCCGAGGATCTACAAGGGTTCAGACTATGCGTACATCGTGGATGCGGACATAATAACAGTCGACCGGCTGCCGATCGACTCTCGTGATGCGTATCGGTTCCTGCACGAGCTCATGCACGCAGTCGGCTTCAGGCGGCGGGACACGGACAGGCCGGACATGGAGGAGCTGGTGGCGTTCATCGGCGCGGCTGCGATGATCGTCGATCGCACTGGAGGAGAGTTCGTGATCCAGCTCGAAGGCAAGCGCGAGTTCGATGGTGCATTTGATCACGACCAGGCTGCGAGCATCGCATTCAGCCGCGTCAAGTGGCTGACCGGCTCGTATCCGAGATGCAGCGTCCGTATCGGCGATCCGAAGACGCTCGTACTTGAGCCGGCTGAGGACGGAGGCGATCGCTGATGCCGTATACAGCGGTCCATATTTATCGGAACGTCTGCCTCAGAAATGGCATCTCACCGGCTGAGATGCTGAACATCCTAAAATATATTGAGGAGAATGGAGAGGTTCCTGAGCCGTATCGTGGCCGGCGCTGCTTCACTTATACTCTGAAGCTGAATGGTGTTATATCGCAAAAAATACCTAGCGCCAGGCCCCGAAGGTGGGCACCTGGCCCGATGTTCAATCAGTTCAAGCAGTATCTCTGCTCAGCAGGGAATTAGCATTGACCCTCGATAGAGCGCCGGTGTTTCAAATGTGTAGTACTTCAGATACTTTCGTGTCTTCATATCCTCTTTTGAATTGGAAATTATTTCCGTTTTTGTCACATGGCATCTCTTAATTGAGAACACCGTCTGCTCATCGTAGTTGAGCACTTCTATTTTCACATCTTCTTTCGATTCCTCTAGTTTGTCCAGTGCACTGATCAGCTTGCTGAGCAGCATGTCTATTCCTATCCTGATTTTGCTGGCATTATCACTGCCATCGTGTTCAGTTATCCCGTGTACTTCGTCCGCTATGAAGAAGATGTTTTTGTTCTCCTTCAGACATGTTAGTTTTATTTTCGACATTCGATACCTCCTTTTTTACTCACACATTTTGATTGGAACGAACGCCTTCAGCGTGGCGGCACCGTTGCTGGTCTCCACGTACATCCATTCGTTCGTGAACATACTTTGATACCATCTGGTTGGTTCCAGCATCTGGATAAGCAGATTGACGCTTCTTGCTGGATACAGGAATTCGTATTTGAGATTGTCATCGGTTCTGATCGTCATCGATTTATTTGGCAGCTTGATCTTGGTATACTCGTCAAGTCCTCGCTGGAGCAGTTCTTTCATGCGCTGCGATGGCTGCACTTCAAGCTTCTCTCTGTCAGGGTTGAATGGGTCCGGCGGCGTGCAATCCATCGTCGCCTCGACGGAGATGGGCTTCTGTAGATCTCCTACCTCGAATCGCAGGAAGCAATCGTCTATCGATATGCGGGTGGGCTGGAGATTCTTCCTGTACAGCATATTTGCGATTTGCAGCAGCTCTATTCTGACTCTGACCGGCTCGAACTCAGCCACTTTCGGAGTTGTGATTGCGCCCTTAACGATATGCTGCTTTGCTGCATTTACAGCTATTATGTTCGGGCAGATTGTCATCGTTGCCTTGATCTCCCCGCTGGCTATTGCTGTATTGATTATCCAGTCGAGTGTTTCGGTGCTGATGTTTTCATGCAGTACTCTATTCACTCAGTTACCTCCTTACATGGTATATAAACGTTGATTAATCCTCTCCCGTATATTTTTTTCACCACGAGGTATGTATCCTCGTTTCTTCTGATTGCTGCTATACTGAGCAGATCATCTGTTTTCGATATGATGTCCAGAATGGGGTGTATCGGCGTGAGATCCTCCACCTTCAGGTGAAACAGAAAGTCCTCACCCAGCACATATCGGTTAAAGTATGATTCTGTGGGGATTTGTGTGCTGTTTCTTTTATTCGGTGATTGTATCGTGATGATATCGTTCTTCGTATCCAGCATTATATCATATATCCCTCGGCCTGAGTTTATTGCCGTTATTAGCTGGTTGGCTCCCAGCACCATGCTGAATGGTGGTGCGTATAGATCGTTTCCTATGAGCTGGTCAGATATCGCATCAACTCTGAACCATCCCTTCCTGTGGCCGACACGCAGCTCGATTACATTATATCCAATTGCTACCTCGACAGGGGTATCTATGTATGCTGGATCATCCATACCATCAAATATGTTTATGATGTCGTGTGCCTGGCTGAGCATGAACACTCTATTGTACATCAGCTCATTTCCATATGTTTCGCAGTCGTGTATCAGGTTCTTTGCGATGATTCCGTTTTTCTGAGAGCACACGAAAAAGCTATATCGACTCGGCTGTATGTACAGCGTATTGCTCAGGAGGCAGTTAACCTTTATTATATTCGATATCACTCTGATATCAATATCTGTATATATTATGCCGTCTGATATCAGCTGCCTGAGAATACCATATTTGATCTTATTGAGTAAGTGACGCATGGTATTCACTACGATTATTTACTATATATACTTTTCCTGGACTTTTCCTGGTAACGATGGGAAATATTAATATAATACCTGATCGTTTCATAATTCATGGAGGATGCCATGCAGGTTCAGATTCTCGATGTTGGGTACGTTCTCTCATATGATTACGGCCCCATTGTAACAGTATATGGGATATCTGAAAACGGTGAGAGAGGAGTTTGCAGGGTGGCTGGATTTTATCCATACTTCTATGTTGGGACGAGCAATCCAGGAGCGCTGATATCATATCTCGATGCCCTCGGCCTGAAATACGATAACGTTCGTCGCTATCTCCCGATCGGGTATCAGACTGAGAAGACGGATGTCATCCGGATAACTCTTGATAACCCTCGCCTTGTTCGAGATGTCCGAGCGGATGTTATGCGCCTCCCTGGCGTCAATGCGATCTACGAGGCGGACATCCCGTTCAAGAACAGGTTCATGATCGATAACTCGCTCTATGGTATGGGCTGGCTGCGCGTCCCAGACGATGCCTTCAGCCGGCTGATCTTCATCGAGGAGATCGCGCCTTCGGACAGGGACGACAACATGCCGCTGCGGATCATGTCTCTCGATATAGAGTGCTACACTGACGGAAACAGCATTCCGAATCCGGATGAGTTTCCGATAATAATGATCAGTATGGCGTTCTCCACTCCCTATAAGGGAAATGATACGTTAGTCCTGGTCGCCAAGAAGATAGACTGCTCTCGGCGGGATGTTATATTTTGCAAGGACGAGGCCGATATGCTTTCATGTCTTGTCAGTGTCATCAACGATTACGATCCCGACATTATTGCTGGATACAACTCAAGCATGTTCGATTTTCCATATATCACGGAGAGGGCGAAGCGGCACCACATACCACTATCGATCGGCAGGGATGGGAAGGAGCTCTACATCTCGACCACGCCATCCGGATCGAACAAGATACACATCACCGGTCGGGTTGTCATTGATATGATGAACCTGGTCAAGTCGAACTACTCATTGCGGCAGTACAGCCTGAACAGCGTCTCGAAGGACCTGCTGAACATGGAGAAGCTGGATGTGTCCGCCTCGGAGATTCCGCAGCTCTGGAGCTCGAACGTCCACCGGCTCATCTCGTATGCCAGGCAGGATGCCAGGCTGACGCTGCGTCTCGTCGTTGATCTGGGCCTGCTTGAGAAGTATATCGAGCTGGCGCGCCTCACCGGCGTCCTCTTGCAGGACATCATCTCCGGCGGCCAGTCGAGCATGATCGAGAACGTTCTTCTGAGGGAGTACAGGAAAGATGAGCGCTTGATGCCGTCCCGCCTTGTCGAGGAGAACTGCGAGGAGGATGATGATCCGGATTATCAGGGGGCGACTGTTATCGACCCGACGATTGGTCTGATGGACGATCTGCTGATCCTGGACTTCAAGTCGCTTTATCCGACCATAATGATCGCATACAATATCTGCTATACTACGTTCGTCGATAAGGATATCGACGATAGCTGCACAATAAAGACCGTTATCGGGACTCGGTTCATCCGGCCTGATATCAAGATCGGAGTCGTCCCCAGAGTCCTCCGGACACTCCTGGCAGAGCGCATCCGGCTGAAGAAGCTCATGAAGGAGGCTCCTCTGGAGGAGCGGGCGAAGTACGATTCGAAGCAGTATGCTCTTAAGATCCTCCTCAACAGCTTCTACGGCTATGCTGGATATCGCAGAGCTCGGCTGTACTGCGTCGATATCGCCTCCACTGTCACTGGGATTGGTCGGCACAATCTGGACCGGACTGTGAGCATGATCAATTCAACTTATTTCGATAATTTTCTCACAGGCCGCGTCAGGTTGAAGGTGGTATATGGAGATACAGATAGCGTGTTCGTCCAGATGATTTCATCGACTGGGGATATTAATTATGCCATTGCATCTTCAATCGGAGAGCAGCTTGCCAGGATGGTCACGGCAAACCTTCCTGAGCCGATGGAGCTTGTCTTTGAGTCGTATGCTAAGCGCGGTCTCTTCGTCGCCAAAAAGCGGTATGCTCTCCTGATCAGAAATTCGGACGGGAGTGAGACCATCAAGATGAAGGGCCTTGAGACCGTCCGGCGGGACTGGTGTCCTCTGACCACCAAAATATTGAATAAATGCATTGAGTATCTGCTCAAGGAGGGAGATGTCAGCAAAGCGGTCCGGTATGTTGTTGAGAACATAAAGCGGCTGCGGTCGTATGAGTATATGGAGGATGACGACCGCAGAAATCTGGTGAATGAGCTCATCCTCACCAGGAAGTATACGAAGCCAGTCAACATGTACAAGAACAAGCAGCCGCATACGGAGCTCATAAGCCGGCTGGAATCTCGCGGCAGGTCAGTGCCCAATATCGGCGATCGAGTGCCGTTTGTCATCGTTGCAGGTCGTGGTAATCTCACCGACCGATCTGAGGATCCAGAGTATGTGCTTCAACGAAAGAGTGTCCGCATTGACGTAGATTACTATATCGAGCATCAGATTCTACCGCCGGTGCTACGAATCCTGGAACCGTTCGGAGTTACCAGAAACATGCTCCTGGGAAAGTATATGATATTCGATAACAAAAACAAAAAGGTGGTGGCACAACGGTCGATATTCGATTTCTAGAAACGTATAAATATATGTTCTTATAACTTGGAGGGTGTGACTTGTATGGAAGCAATATTTGCAATGCATCCTAAATACGCAAATGCGATATATGCTGGTGTGAAAAAAATTGAGTGGCGATACAAGGTACCTCAGCGTGACGTGGATAAGGTGTGGATTTATGAGACAAATGGTGTCAGACAGGTTACAGGGTGGTTCCGTTACTCAGGAGTAACAGAGCGTCTTGATTACCGGCAAGCATATGAGAAGTATGGACCTGTGAACATAACAGGAGACCCAGGTACGTCGATCGATTATGTCCGTATTCTGTTTGCAGGCAGGAGGCTGCGAGGACTTCTGATCACCGAGGCTCAGCGTGTTGTGCCATTCTCTATAGAGAAGCTTGGCATTAGCTCCGTGCCACCTAGCTGGCGGTATCTGCCGGAGGGAGAGTCATGACGCCGCGTGGCTATTTCGTCTATTTTGTGTTGAGTGTAGTTTCATATTCATTTTACATAATGCTGATACTGCTGATGCTGCTGGTGGTGACCATTCTCCTCTGTGGTCCGAATGCAGGGGTGGCATGATGGAGGAGTTCACGTATGCGGATTACGAGCAGCTAACTGAGAGCGATTTGTGGAGGATATACCTGGAGATCGTCGCAGAGCACGCTCGGCTGCTGGAGCGGCTGGCTGAGGAATAGAAATGCTCAGATCACTCCGAGGACTTGCCAGGCGGCTCGTGTCTGAAGATGAGCTGGAGGACGGTATTGAGACTGCAAAAAAGTTGCTTGGGTTCGATCATATGGATTACCTGCAATTGATGGTAATTGGGAACAGAGTTATCAAACAGCGTATGCGGTGTTATCGTGATGGAGTTGAGATGGTCATATGGTGCTCAGTGGACGAAGAGCTATTGAATAGCTCATTATCATGTCCGAGCTGTCCGTATCGGGATGATTGCATCTCGCATGTTGGTGATAAGTTCAAACGTATAAAGGTGGAGTGAGGTGGTTATATGGGTTTGGAGGAGATCCCGCTTGAACTGACGATAGATGGTATCGGGTCGCTCAGGATGGCCATCATAACCCGAAAACCGAATGGCGAGATGGCTATCATTCAGACTAATGGCGGCCTCTCGAAGAGAGATGTTGACAGGATCCGGAGCATGGCGGATGTGATCGAATTCGATAACGATCGGATAGATATCGATACTGCGAAGCAGGCACTAGTGCAGGCGATACTGAATTCAGAAGCTCCGGAGATCCGCCTGAAGGGCTGGCGGAACGGTATGACGGTTGGGGTGCTCAATGGCGACCAGGTGCACTGGATCAAGCTCGTTCCGTGGAATGTTATCGATCGGATATATCGGTATTATCAGAGGTGTCAGGTGAGGCTATGACCGATCAAATTCATGTTACGATAGATGTGAATGAGCAGTCGAGCCACAGGGCGACTGCGATCCAGGCGGCTGTTGAGAGGGATGAGCGGTTTGTTATGAATGGATTCGCATCGCAGATAGCCGATGTCAGATTCACCGGCGGTGATGGCACGTTCTGGGTCGAGCTCAAGGAGCCGGAGGATTATCTGGCATCTGTTCTGAATGGGCATCTCTTTGATCAGGTCATGCGCATCCGCGAGTCCGGAGACCCTGGGATGATCCTGGTCATTGGCTCAGATAACCAGATAGGGCACGTGATCATACAGAACACCACACATAGAGGCCGGCGAGGAGCAAAATCGGCTGAGAAGATCAAAGCATACAACAATCTGATCAGGGACTTCGAGGCGAATGCATATGCTCTCCGCGTTCCGGTCATTCGGATGCACAGGTCTCCGTGCAGCAGGTTACTCAGCATAGCTCATAAGGTCCTGACCGGCGCCGATCTCCTGGCGCATCGTCCTCATCCGGCTGAGAACGAGAGGCATATTGCGGCGCTCTGTATGCTTGTTCCTGGTGTTGGTCCGGAGCGTGCTAAATCTATCTTCAAAAGGCTCTCCTGGCGTGATCTGGCTTCGGCAACAGAGGAGGACTTGTGTGAGATTCCTGGGATAGGTCCGCTCCTGGCGGAGAGGATTGTGAAGTGCTTTGAAGGTGGTTATGGATCGAGTTAGTTTCATTGTTTCAGGTGTGCAGATTCTGCTGGTGGCAATTTCTCTCTACGATCTCTTGCTTGGCGAGCTCAGCTTATCGTTGATGTCGATGTTCCTGGCATTTATTATAGGTGCGTTTGATTCTTTAATTAGAGCGTGAGGTGGTTGTGTGGGTCTGTCGCGGCTGTATCTGATAAGTGATCCTGGTGCGATTCCAGCGGTATCTCGTTTCATATGCAGGGGTGATTGGGCGGTAGTATCGAATGGTGGCCTGGTTGCGTTCTATGTCGAGTTTGATTGCGGTCAGGCCTATGCGACAGTGGCGCCATCGCGCACTGATTTGATGAATGAGGACTGGATATGGTCGTTTGAGTACTTCACAGACGTTGCTGCCACGCTGTTTTATCTTCAGCAGTACTATCCGGATAGGGTAGTATGTGAGGACATTCATCTTGAGAATTTCAGGTGGTGTTGAATGCTGCATAATGGAAAGACTTTTATATATGTAGTAAAAGATTATTACATACTTGATCCTGAATACATATGCGGAGGAGATCGGAATGGCGGAATCTCTATCCGAGCGAGTCCACAGATGTCCTTTCTGCGGCCTGACTCTGGATAGAGATCATAATGCAGCCATAAACGTTCTCAGACTGGGGCTACAGTCTGTGGCGAAAGCCTAGATGCCCGCCAATTCATTAGCGGGAGTAGTCACTGGTAGATACAGGTGGTCAGTGGACGACCCTGGAAAGGTGTTCCCGATGCTGTTTCGTCTTCTCAATATGTATCCGGAAATGGTCGTAAGAAAGGATGTTCGTGATTCGGTGGTGGTGCCGTATGGATCAAAGACATATTGATATGCTACGTGGTATGAAATACGAGTTTGAGCGTGCGGACCGTGTTTGCCGTAAGATAGATATGGACAACTATGCGGATTCCGCGATGGAGGTCTATGATATATGCAAGGGAATTCAGAGAAACTTCCTGGATGAGCTCGTGAGGTATATGTTTGAGATATCGTCACCGTATCTGGATACGGTATCTAACATAGTCGATCGCTGCCTGGAGCTCACTGATTATGCCAAAGAAATGTCCGCGCTGAAGGATCCGAGCGAGGATGATGTTATAGAGATATGTAAGAAGATGATTGCGACAACCGAGAATGTATTCAGTGAGCTTGCCGAAATAAAGGGAGTGTAGTTCTGCGAAAAATATATATAGTATGAAGTTACAAGTGCTGCTGTAGGCTGTGCAGGATGCGGTTACTTCGCTAGGTATTTGTCTGAATCAAATCCCTTATAAATCCAAACCGCATCCGAACATCCTCCTACAGAGATGCCAGGCACGTGCAAACAACCAACCCATCTATAAATAATGAATTGACACGTGCCTGCGCATTCTCTTTATATGCGGGGGTGGTGTAATGGCGCACGTTATACACCGCGCTCGACTGTACTCCGCGAAGGCTGCGCAGAGTGCGGTTACTTCGCATCTGGAGCGAAAGGATTGGGTTCGATTTCCAACCCCCGCATGTCGTGCTCTAGCGGAGGTGTTTGTAGATTACTGAGATCGAAATTACACCGAGTATTCTGGTATTTTTTATGCTTGGGCTGCTGGCTGGCCAGATATTGATATACATATTTGGTTTTCGTTAGTCCACTGTATTACCGAAATCTATATATAATATTATTTTCATTGCAGTTATTGTAGGCTGTGAAGAGCACGGTTACTTCGCCCTGGCTCATTCCCAGGAATACGATCCGTGCTCGGCTGTCCTCCTACATATTAAATGGTGGTGATCGTTGTTGCAATACAAACCATTGGAAGGGCTGAATATTCTTGCATCAGGTAGAGGTGATGCACATGTTATCGTGCGGCGTGATAATGGTGATGAGTATTTTATCCCCCTGGAGACAGTATGTGTATTAGGCGATCGTAAAGGAAAAGTATACGGGGAGCTGCTCGCCAATAGTGTTATTGATGACGGTCAGGGAGATGTCTTGCAGCGGCTGTTTGATAACCGAGAGATAGTTGAGCTGGAGATCCGGATTGGAGCGCTGGGTAATAACAGACCGCATCATGTATATGTTTTCAAAAACTGTGTGCTCACGGAGTACAAGTTAATTGTAGATGATCCGGTGAAGAGGAGATTCAGGTTCAGGTGCATACGCAGCCGCCTGCTGCTGTATTGGATGAAGTTGCTAAGGAGGTAGTATGGATTCATCCGATGGTGTGATATGCAAGATTTTTTTGCTCAGGGGATCGGATGCTCTTGAGACGCCATATGTTTATCGTGGAGAGCACATCATTATCAAAAGTGGAGGAGTCCTGGCATTTTACATCGAGATGAATAAGCATGGGTTCATGAGGGCGTGCGCTACTGTTGCTCCCTCGCTCCAGGATGCGATGCGGCAGGGATGGCCGTGGTCGGAGGAGGATCCGCAGGAGATCGCTAGAATTCTGTTCGAGAAAACTCAACTAAATCCTGAATCAATCGAGGGGGTATCGGCGAATTTGAGAGACATCATAATTGATAGGAGATATATCAAAAATGCAAGATCGTAATCTATAAATATAACATATATCTATTTTTCATGGGATGTGAAGAATCTCCTGTGGTGGTTTGGATGAAATTCAATACGAAAACAGATGAGAACACACGTGTAATGAATCACAAGGATGCAACAACGAACTATGAGGGCGGACTCGCTTTTTATCGCTCGCCTCTCTACCGGCTCTATGCTCGTGCGGCTACTACATTTGTCAATGAGGATAGGTTCTATGAGAGCGCAACAACGAGTGATATGAAGCTGATCAAGGCGATTCATGATGCGGTTGAGGTCGATCCGGACTTTGTCCTTGCGCTTGCGTATTATCTCAGAACAGAGCTGCACATGCGCTCGGCTCCTGTTGTGATACTTGGCGAATGCGCCAATCTCGGCGTCGGCCCGAAGGCAAAGATGTCTCCGCGCAAAGTTGTCGCAGCGTGTATGCAGAGGCCGGACGATATGACCGAGTTGGTGGCGTATCAGTTTGCCAGGAACAAGAAGGCGCCGAGGAGTAAGGGAAAGCTGCCGATGATGCTCAAGTACGGCATCGCCAGGGCGTTCCCGAAGTTTGATGCATATCAGCTTGCAAAGTATAGCCGCGATGCAGATGTCCGGCTGAAGGATGTCATGTTTCTGACGCATCCCAGGCCGCGTAATATAATTCAGGCTATGGATTGGTTGCAGCTTGCGAACGATAACCTTCCGGCTCCAAAGACGTGGGAGGTCATGAGGTCTACTGGACAGATGACCTGGCATGATGTGATCAATCAGATCTTTTACAAGGATGGTGTAGTTAACAACTACATGGCCATTCTGCGGAATCTCCGAAACTGCCTGCTGTCGCCATCGGTTACGGAGGAAGATATAGCGCTGCTCAGCAAGATGATTACGGATGAGCAGGCGATCAGCCGGTCCAGGGTGCTCCCCTTCCGGTATCTGGCTGCATATGTGGAGCTCTACTCAATTGCGCCTGTCCCGATCAGGCTCGACTCCGGTGAGTCCATCGTCAGATCACCAGCTCCGTTGCTGAGTGCGCTTGAGACCGCCGCGAAGATATCGATCAGGAATCTCCCAAGGCTCCCTGGCCGTACCTGTGTTGCTATCGATGTCTCCGGATCGATGGACAACAGGGTCAGTAAGAGGTCGATCATAAAGGCGTCACATATCGCAAATATGATGGGGTTAATTGCGGACTGCATTTCAGATACCGCCTATGTGTGTACGTTTGGATCTAAGCTGAATTGGATCACTCCGAACCACAATGCTCTGCTTGAGAATGCCATGCGGGCTTCGGCTGATGGTGCTACATATTTGTATCTGGTGTTTGAAGCGCTGCTCAAGAAGGAGATTGAAGTAGATCGGATCATGGTCTTCACTGATTGTATTGATTATGAGTCGAATGATTTCGGTGCCTGCCCCAAGCCGGCTGCGCTGTGGAATAAGTATGTCAGGAAATATAGCAACAGGCCGCATCTGTATATCTGTGACGTTATAGGATATGATACGAAGTCGATTCCTTCCGATGCTGTCAATGCTCATCAGGTATCTGGATGGTCGGAGAGCATATTCAAGGTCGTGCCGATGATTGAATCTGGGAGCAGTATGGTTGAGCAGATAAAGGCATATGCTATGAAGGGGGTTAATCATGTCAGTACAGAAAATTGATATTGCCTCGATGTTTCCACGTGGTAACTGGATTGCTACTGCATTCAAAATGAATCCAGATAGTGATGAGGTGTATATAGGTATTGATTTCGAGCGCTGTAATGATGCAGAATCGAATGCACAAATAAACGAACATAAATATATAGAAAAATTTAACGAATATTGTGATACATATTTCAACCAATATAAGCCAGTGAGAATACATGTTCGTCTGTATAAGCGGATCAAGTCAAACAACCCAAACATGTCACTAGTAGCGCCATCTGCGCATGTATTTCCGTATGCAGAGACATTCAAGGACAGATCTGGAAACATATTATCCGTTAGTGAAGAGATAATGAAAATTGTCAGCAATGGCGTTCAGAAGGAAGGTATATTTAGGACGATAGCAGGGCTAATCCCCGCCTTTGAAAAGGCGGGGATTAGCCCTGCTATCGTCCTCACCCTCGGACTGAGGGGCAGAGCCTGTGGAGATACTGGATGAAACAGATCAATGAAGCAGGAAGCTCCGGCCTTCAGGCCGGAGAGGAAGTCACAGAGCGCATCAGGGCGCAAACTCCGGTCTTCAGGCCGGAGTAAGCCCGTACGCAATATAGAAGGAGCAACGATCGAGATGAGATCTGGTTACAGGTTCCGGCTGTATCCGACGGAGGATCAGATCAAGAAGCTAGAGGATACGCTGGAGACCTGCAGGCAGCTCTACAACGATGCTCTGGCAGCGAAGAAGGAGGCATGGGAGGACGACCGCTACAATCTGACATACTATGAGATGGCTCGGCAGCTCTCAGCGAACCGTAAGAAAAATCCAGCTCTCGGAGCTGTTTATGCTCATGTCCTCCAGGATGTCCTCAGACGAGTTGACAAGGCGTTTCAGAACTTCTTCAGGCGGGTTAAGAACGGAGAGACACCAGGCTATCCACGGTTCAAGGGCAAGGGATGGTACAAGTCGTTCACCTATCCAGATGCCGGTATCGGCTACAAAATCGAAGGATCGAAGCTCATACTCTCCGGTATTGGCGCTATCCGGATATTCAAGCATCGAGAGATCGAGGGCAAAATCAAGACCTGTACAATCAAGCGCGACAGCACCGGCGCATGGTACGCGATCTTCTCCGTCGATACAGAAGAGGAACCGCCGAAGGTCAAGCCTGAGACTGCGATAGGCGTCGATGTTGGTATCAAGAATGCTGTAACGCTCTCAACCGGTGAGACGTTCAGTTACCCGCGATATCTCGTACAGATGGAGAAGAAGCTAGCAGCAGCACAACGGAGACTTTCCAGGAAGATCAAGGGATCGAAGAACTGGATCAAGCAGAAGCTCAAGGTTGCCAGGATCCACAGAAAGATCAGGAATCTCAGAGACGAGTTTCTGCATCAGATCTCGAAGAAGATCGTGGATAAAGCGGATCTCATAGTGTTTGAGAATCTGAACATCAAGAGCATGGTCAGGAACCACAACCTCGCGAAACACATCATGGATCATGCCTGGGGTCGATTGATTCAATACGCAACTTACAAGGCTGCAAGGGCTGGTAAGTCGGTTGAGCTGGTCGATTCCAGGTATACGTCGCAGAGATGCTCATGTTGTGGTATCATCGTACCGAAAACGCTTGAGGATCGAGTCCACGAATGCCCGCGATGCGGGCTCAGACTGGACAGAGATCATAATGCAGCTTTGAACATTCTCACCCTCGGACTGAGGGGCAGAGCCTGTGGAGATACTGGATGAAACAGATCAATGAAGCAGGAAGCTCCGGCCTTCAGGCCGGAGAGGAAGTCACGATGATAGAGAATAACAGGGCGCAAACTCCGTAAAGTATAAATATCAGTAATGCTACAGATACAGTACAATACCGTAAAAGCTTATAAGGCTGAAAGTGCCGATAAGCTGTGGTAACGAACGTATCACCCTCGGACCGAGGGGTAGAGCCTGTTTGAGATGCCGGATAAACCGGATCTGTGAAGCAGGAAGCTCCGGCCTTTAGGACGATAGCAGGGCTAATCCCCGCCTTTTCAAAGGCGGGATACAGCCCGTGCCTGCCGATAAATATATACGCATGGTGACCACGTGTATAGCACAGGATGACCAGATTATGCCTGATCAGAAACGCAAAGGTGAAGTGATTTGTTAAAAGCGTTTAAATATAGGATCTATCCTACAAAATCTCAGAGAACTAAGCTGGCTAAGACCTTGGAGCTTTGTCGATGGACCTATAACGAAATACTTGCTTTCAGGAAGAACGCTTATGAGCAGGAAGGCAAATCAGT
>Ga0272448_1002402_pt1 | contig 23542 bp, 17 predicted proteins | sample YNPCB0191_FD_202220 | JGI IMG/M metagenome (GOLD analysis project Ga0272448, IMG submission 202220) | Hot spring sediment microbial communities from Yellowstone National Park, WY, United States - YNP-CB-019-1 | ecosystem: Environmental > Aquatic > Thermal springs > Hot (42-90C) > Sediment... | reverse complement strand
GCGTGGTGTTGGCATGAAATCCCCCAGGTAAATAAATGGGGGTACCCAGAATATACCCATCATATCCAACATTCAGAACATCGGGCCTCACAATGTCTGCGTGCACCCGTGCAATAGTTCACGGATTTATCAACCACAAGGCGTGAATAACATCTATTTTGTACCACCATCACCTCATGCTCGCTAGCCCGCGTCACTGAGCATGCCCCATGACACCCTTCATGTTTCCCAACTTTTCTGATATGTTTTATTGACAGTGCAGCTAATCTTTGCTATGGTCTTACTGGTAGGTGGCCAAGAGGTCCCGCGAGGTGCAGTATCTTCACGCAGAGATCGTTCCGCCCAGGATACCCCCGCGGCTCAATCAATTATCGGCCATTTACTCACTGTCTTTATCAGTTTAGTGCGGCTTAAAAACGCCGATAATGTGGTTAGCAAGTATCTTTTCTCTAGAGGGGGAAGCATGAACCGTCAACGTTGGGCAGTGTCTATGCTGCTATCACTGGGACTATTGGTTGTATCGGCTATGGCGCAGGCCTTCCCGGGCTTTTTGAGTGTCACCAAGGAAACTTACGGCATTGCCAAAGATTCCACGATCGATAAAGCCCATTGCGGCTTGTGCCACGTTGCCACGACTAAGGGGGGCGCACTGAACCCCTTTGGCAGTGACGTCGCGAAAATCCTCAAAGACAACCAGACGCATAAGCTGACCAAAGAACTGCTGGCAAAAATTGAAGCGCTGGATTCCGATCAGGATGGTGTCTCCAACATTAATGAGATCAAAGCCGACACCCTGCCGGGTGACCCAAACAGCACTCCGCCGCTAAAGAGCGTGCAGATTTCACACATCGCTGCACCGGAATCCGTTGATGGCATCGCGGGATTGCTCAATAATGCGACGGCCTACCCCATGAAAAGCGCCGGCACCAAGCTGGGTGACATCCGCTGCGCCATCGCCGGGCAGAATCTGGCCATTGATGTGCGGGTCTACGATAAACGCATCACCGCCGGCAATACAGAGGTAACGGGCTCCAGCATTGAAATCGCCGCAGTGGCATCCGGCAAGAAGGGCTATCGCCGCGTGCTGCTACAGCAGGGACGCCTCCTCCTCGATGCCGATCTGTTCGACGGTGCCAATAAGCTCGAGAAACCGGAGATCAAATCGAAGCTGACCGCGTTGAAAGAGAACGGGTACGAAGCCGTGGCGCTCATCCCGCTCACCGCACTGCAAATCGACCCGCAGGCTCCCTCCTTCCTCCTTGAATCGGCGGTTGTTGCCGCCGTGACGGCTGACGGGAAACCGCAATTCGCCTCACTCTTCGGCAGCCCGCAAGGCTATCCGGACAGCAGCAAATTCGGAACCGCCACCGTGCTCACAGAAAAAGGGAAATAACGCATTTTTCCCGACGATTGGCCATGGCGACATCATCCGTCGGTTCACATACACGGATGATGTCGCCTTCTCAAAGCAATATCATGAAAGGATGCCATCGTTGCTCGGACGTCTTGTGCAAAAATTCAATACCCCCACCCTGAACTGGGGACCGTGGATCGCCCTCTACAGTGCCATTACCTTCGTGATGCTCGGTATCGACATGGCCTTATTACACCTGGGGTATCAGCATTACCACTTCATGGCGCTGATGCCGGTGGTGTTCTGCGGCGTAGCTGCCCTCGTCTCATTCGTCACCACCTTTTCCGGCTGGCTGCGCCTGCATGCCTGGGTCACCGGCGTACTGGCATTGATCGTCGGCGGCATCGGCACCGTCATCCACCTGGAGTTGGCCTTCACCGGCCTGCATGGGTTCGATATGAAACTCATCTTCGAACACCTGGTGTTCGATCCGCGCCCGCCGCTCGCACCCGCGGCGCTGGCCGGTACCGGTCTGCTGATGATCCTGGTGAGCATCAGCGAACGCTGGCCGGCGATTCGTGTGTGCCTTTGTGAGCGAACAAAGAAAGATGCGCCTGTCAAGGATGCACCTGTTGCTGCCAGTCGTTGATGCCAGGCGATTCACGCTTAGTTAAGAGAACATATCATGCATTTTCGCGGTTGGATCACTTTCATATTCATTATTATTGCTGCCGTCGCGGTGGTGAACTTCAGCCTGCCGTCCTCGTCCCATGCAGAGGATGCGAAGAAGCCGGATATTTTTGCCCCTGCCGATAAAGACGCCTGTCTGAATTGCCATGAGGATAAGATCAACATCAAGCATTTCGGGCCCTCGGCGCATGGCAAGCTGAACTGCCAGGACTGCCATAAAGGGATCGACCGCTACCCGCACCCGGACTATGCCGTCAAGAAGCCGCAATGCCTTACCTGTCATGCCGATAAAGATACCGCGCTTGCGCACAGCGTGCATGCGAAACGCGACTCGACGCAGAAAGCCACCCCATATTGCCAGTCGTGCCATGGTACGAACCCGCACGAAATCAGCAAGGTCAAGCAGCTAACATCCGATCTCAAAGAAGCGTCCTGCCGCAACTGCCACCCTGAGAAAGCCTCAGCGCTGGCCGGCAGTGTGCATGGTGCACATGGCAATGCCTCCGGGCGCCCACGCCCAGGCTGTCTCGCCTGCCACGGCAGCAACCCGCATGCCATCGCGCCACCGGCGAAAAGCACCTCGCCCAAGCATGATGCGCCGTGCCTGCGCTGTCATACCGCCGATACGGCCCGCATGCTCGGTGACGCGCATGGGCGTGCCAGCCAGAAGACGGGCAAACGCCTTGATTGTCTCGCCTGCCATGGCAACAACCCACACGCCATCACGCCGCCCCTGCAGGCAGCCAGTCCGGAAAAGACCGCCATGTGCGAAAAATGCCATGCCGATAAAGCGGCCATGCTGCAAAAGAGCGCGCACGGCCACACCGATATGCAAGGCGGAAATCGTCCGAACTGCCTGACGTGCCATGGCGAGAGCCTGCATGCCATTATGCCAACCTCCAGCATGGTGCCGCAGCAAAAAGATGCCGCCTGCCGGAGCTGTCATAATGACATCGCGCAGGATCTCTCCGGCAGTGTGCACAGCCATACCGCTGCCGGCAAGGAAACAAGCTGCCTCACCTGCCATGGTGGCGGCAATCCGCACGATGTCCACAGCACCAGCACCATGTCGCGCCAGGATAAGGAAGCCGGCTGCAAATCGTGCCACAGCAATCTGTCACCGACATTGCAGCATAGTGTCCACGACCGACCGGACAAAGTGCCGGGTGACCATCCCACCTGCTTATCCTGCCATGGCGGCAGCCCGCACCGCATCAAGAAACCCGCTGCACTGGCGCCGATTCAGAAGGTGGAACTCTGCGCGAAATGCCACGCCGACACGGCGCGCATGGCACGCTACGGGCGCACCGATGCGGTCGCGGCCTATGAGCGCACCTACCATGGGCGCGCCATTCTCCGCTTCCATCACACGAAAGAAGCCACCTGCACCGATTGCCACGGCCTGCACGGCATCATGGATCCGAATGATCCCAACGCCCCCGTGAGCCCGCGGCATGCCGGCGGGCAGGTCTGCACGAAATGCCACCACGGCAACACCATGAACTTCGCCTATTCGTATGCCGGCCACCTGCGTTTGAACATCGAACGCTCACTGATTGATCCATTATCGGTCTTCTTCCCGCGCGCTATGTTCGGATTCGCCCTGCTGGGCCTACTCGGTCTGGTCACGCTGGGCGTTCAATGCGGGGTGACAGGCGGACGGAGTGCGTCATCCGCAGCGTCTTTGCTGAGTGCGCTGATGCTCTTTGCACTGGTGACGGCGCTGACCACGCTCATCACCGTGGCGATCCTTACGCGTCTGGGCACACAAATATCTCCTGGTTTCACCCAGGCAGCGCTCAGTTTGTTGGTCTTAGCCGGACTGGCGCAAGTCACTCGGTATATAATAGGCCGGTTGCGCCCGACGCTGTCGCCTGGAAATATTGACACAGACCATCGCGAGAAGGGATAACTTTCTCATCGGGTGTCCAACCATCTGTCACGTGTAGAAGCAGGCACATGCGGGAATATTACCTTAACGACTATCATTGTCGTGATCTATCGTTCAAAGCCTGGCAATGTGAGGAATAAGTATGGGGACATCCAGTCCGGTTCCCGAGCAGCAACCGGTTGATTTTTGGCAGAAGACCTGGGGGTGGCGGCAGGCGCTGTTGATCCAATTGACAGTCATCGTGCTGGCCATTCCCCTGCAATGGCGCCTGGCGCATGCGCACCTTCCCGGCATCACCCCGCCGTGGAACTGGCTGCTCCCCGCGGCATTCCTGCTGCTGGGCTGTGCGCTGGGACTCGTCTTCCGCACGCAACGCTGGATGCGCTGGCTCTCCGGTGCGCAATTCGCGATCACCATCACCCTCCTGGTGGTGGCCATCACGCTGCTGGGTGTGCTCATCCCGCAGGACAAAGAGAAGACCGACTGGCTGGCGCGCTACGGACTCCGCGCGATTTACACCTCCCTACCCTTCGTCGCCGCGATTCTGCTGATGATGCTGAACCTCGCCACGGTGGTGGGCCGGCGGCTGGTGGGCGGGCGGACGGGGTACATCGCCTTCATGTTCAACCATGTCGGACTGCTGCTGGTGCTGCTCGCGATGCTGGCCGGCAAGGCCCAGTTCGCCAATCCGATGCTGCAGCTCCGGGAAGGGGAATCGACGACCACGGCCATAGACGAAACCGGGAGAACATATAACCTCGGCGCGCAGGTCACATTGACCAAGTTCGATCTGGAAAAATTCCCGCCATGCCTGGCGGTCGAGCAGTATATCGATAACAAGAGCCAACTCGCCTCCGACGCGGAATGGGTGGCGACAGGCCAGCATTTTCACGCTTTAGGATTCGATGTCAACGTCAAGCAGTTCATCCCCACCGCGTTTCCGGATGACAAAGGCGGCTGGGTGCCGAATGAGCACCACGGATTGCCAGCGGCATATGTGGAGGTGACAGCCCCGGGGAAAGCGACGCAGCAAGGATGGATCACCTCTGGCATTGCGGCTGTCGGCATCCCGCCACACCCCATGGTGATCGATGATGAGCACTTTGTCGGTTTGCTCGAGCCGCAGCCCAAGGCATTCCGCTCCCACCTCACTATCAATGACCCGGCGCAGAAAGCTGCCGTGTTGGAAGTGAATCAGCCGGTGCGAATCGGCGGTTGGCAGTTGTACCAGTCATCCTATGATGTGTCAATGGGTGGACGCACCTCCATCATCCAGGCCGTGCGCGATCCGGCGTTGCCTGTCGTCTATACCGGCCTGGCCTGTATGGTACTGGGGGCATTCCTCGCACTGTGGTTCGCTCCCAAACGGCGGGATGAGGAGAATCTTCCGGCGGAGGTACAATCATGACATCGCACGGATTCTTTGCCATTGTGGCTGCCGGCGTGCTGGCATTGTGGGCCATCGCCCTGCTTGGCTACCTGCCCCCGCTGGCAAAACGGTTGCGCTTCCCACTCGGCACCATCGCCTTTGCATTGAGCTGGCTGGTGATGGTCGGCTATATGGCCTGGTTGTGGCATGCGCTCCAGCGTCCGCCCATGCGCACCATGGGGGAAACGCGCCTGTGGTATATCTTCTTCCTGCCGCTCATCACGCTGGTATTGGAATGGCGCTGGCGCACACGCAGCAAGACCGAGACATCCATCACGCAATGGATGGTCTTCCTGATCGTCGCGCCGACCATCGCCATGGGCACGGTCTTCATGCTCATCACCCTCTGCCATCCGGAAAGCCTCGACAAGTCGATGATGCCGGCGTTGCGCAGCCCCTGGTTCGCTCCGCATGTCATCGTCTATATGGTTGCGTATGCGATGATGGGCGTGGCGGCATTCGTGGCCGTCATCGCGCTCGTCATCGATTATGTCAAACAGTCTGACTTGCCGAAGAAGCTGACAGAGGAAGCACACCGCCTGGTCTACATCGCCTTCCCGCTGGTGACCCTCGGGTTGATCCTGGGCGCCTTCTGGGCCAAAATCGCCTGGGGCAATTACTGGAGCTGGGACCCGAAAGAAACCGGAGCGTTCATCACCTGGGCGATGTATCTCGCCTATATCCACCTGGAACGCTATACTAAGTTATCCCCTCGCTTGCATCTGGGCTTAATCGCCGGTGTGTTCCTGGTGGTCCTCGGCTGCTGGTTCGGCGTCAACGCCCTGCCATCCGCACAGATGAGTGTGCATACGTATGCGAATACGAATTGATTATGTTATGGTCATCCCTCACCCCCAGCCCCTCTCCCAGAGGTAGAGGGGAGCGTGCTATTGGTAACAACAAAGGCTATATCTGTAATTCTCCCCTCTACCCCTGGGAGAGGGGCCGGGGGTGAGGGATAGTCATATATAAGGTCGTGAATTATGATTGGTATTTCAAAACTCTATTGTGGCACCGTGGAGGCGTCCGACGTGCTGCGCTATGGGCGCCGCTCGCAGGATTTGCCGTCCCACCTGCTGCAATTTTCCCAGGATAAAAAACCGGTGGTCGTGTGGAACGTGGGGCAGCGCTGCAATCTGCGCTGCGTACATTGTTACGCGCACTCGCGCGACGTCGACTATACCGGTGAGCTCACCCATGACGAGGGTCTCCGCCTCATCGACGACCTCGCCGCATTCGGCGCGCCGGTGCTGCTCTTCTCCGGCGGTGAGCCGCTGATGCGCCCGGATATCATGCCGCTTATCGCCCATGCACGGGAACGCGGGATGCGCGCGGTGCTCTCCACCAATGGTACGCTCATCACCCCCGAGGTGGCGGCGCAGCTCAAGGAATTCGGCCTCTCCTACGTCGGCATCAGCCTCGATGGGCTGGAAGAGACGAACGACCGCTTCCGCGGGATGCGCGGCGCGTTCCAGCAGGCCATCGCGGGCATCCGCAACTGCCAGGAGGCGGGCATCAAGGTGGGGCTGCGCTTCACCATGAACCGCCGCAATGTGCAAGACCTCGACGGCATCTTCGACCTGTTGTACGAGGAACAGATCCCGCGCATCTGCTTCTACCACCTGGTCTACGCCGGTCGCGGCACCAAGCTCATCGCCGATGAGCTGTCACACGAGGAGTCGCGCCGGGCAGTGGACCTGATTATCGACCGCACGGCGGCGCTGCATAAGGCCGGTTTCCCCGCCGAGGTGCTCACCGTGGACAACCACTGCGACGGGCCGTACCTGTACCTGCGCCTGCTGCGCGAAGATCCGCAGCGCGCGGAAAAAGCATTGGAACTGCTGCAGATGAACGGCGGGAACAGCTCCGGCATCGGCATCGGCTGTGTGAGTTGGGACGGCCAGGTCTACGCCGATCAATTCTGGCGCCATTATCCGCTGGGCAACGTGCGTGAGCGCCCGTTCAGCGAAATCTGGATGGACACTGCCGACCCGCTGATGGCCGGGTTGAAAAACCGCAAACCGCTACTGAAAGGCCGCTGTGCGCAGTGCAAGTGGCTCGACCTCTGCAACGGCAATTTCCGCGTGCGCGCCGAAGCAGTGACCGATGATGTCTGGCAGCCGGACCCCGCATGCTATCTGACTGACGAAGAGATTGGGCTCGATGAGACCGGGAGGGAATGAAATGACGCATACACATGGGCATGGCGCCGGAATGGGCGACGCACTGCGATTGGTGTTCTGGGAACTCACCGCCGCATGTAACCTGAAGTGCCGGCATTGTCGCGCTGAAGCGCAAGAAGAGGCGGTGGCCGGGGAGATGACCACCGAGGAGATCCTCCGTGTGGCCGGGGAAATCCGCACCGTTGGCGACCCGATCATCGTGCTCAGTGGCGGCGAACCGCTGATCCGCCCGGATTTCTTCGCGATCGCCGGCAAGTGCAGCGAGCTGTTCAGCCGCGTGGCGCTGGCGACCAATGGCACCATGGTGGATGACGAGCTGGCACGCCGTATTGCCGCTGTCGGCATCCAGCGCGTCAGCGTCAGTCTGGATGGCGCGTACGCAGCCACGCACGATGCTTTCCGCGGGCTGCAAGGCAGTTTCGCCCAGGCGCTGGCCGGCTGTGCCGCCTTACGACGGGCGGGCCTGCCGCTGCAGATCAACGTGACCGTCACCAAGCACAACGATACCGAGCTGCCGGCGCTGCTGGAATTGACGAAGGAAATCGGCGCCGATGCCTTGCACGTCTTCATGCTGGTGCCGGTCGGCTGCGGGCTGGAGATGCTGGAGGATGGCCGCCTCTCCCCGGAGCGTTCCGAGGAAGTACTCACCTGGCTGTTCGAGCAGTCGATGGCACTGCAAGGCGAGATGCACATCAAAGCCACCTGCGCGCCGATGTATTTCCGCATCATGCGCCAGGTCTCGCACGAGCGCGGCATTCCCTTGCCGACCGGCGCCGGCATGCACGCCGTGACGCGCGGCTGCCTGGCCGGCTCCGCCGTCTGTTTCATCTCCCGCCTCGGTGAGGTGCAACCGTGCGGGTATCTGCCGACCATCGCCGGCAACGTGCGCGAGCAACCGTTCGCGGAAATTTGGAACGAGTCGCCGCTCTTTGCGACGCTGCGCGATCCCAACTTGCTCACCGGGAAGTGCGGCGCCTGCGGCTATCGCAAAGTCTGCCTGGGATGCCGGGCGCGCGCCTACGCGGTGCATGGCAGCTACCTGGCGGAAGAGCCGGATTGTTCCTACCAGCCGCCGGCCTATGCGGCTCGGGAGGCCTGCGATGTCGCTTGAGCTCACCCCGCTGGAGCAGCGTGTACTCAACCGCATTCAGCAGGACTTCCCGCTCTCGCCCGACCCCTATGGCGAGATCGCGCAGCAGGTGGAGTGCACGCCGGATGAGGCGTACGAGGCAGTGCAGCGTTTGCGCGAGCGCGGGATCATCCGCCGCATCGGGGCATCGTTCGCCGCCGCGAAAATCGGCTATGTCAGCGTGCTGGTTGCTGCCAGGGTGCACCCCGATGCGTTGGAAGCGGCAGCCGCGGTGGCCGGCGCGTTCCCCGAAGTGACGCATAACTACGCGCGCGACGGCGTCTACAACCTCTGGTTCACCATCATTGCGGAGAACCGGGAACGCATCGAAGAGATATTGAATGCCGTGCGCGCGTGTGCCGGCGTGACGGCGGTGCACGGGCTGCCCGCGAAGCGCACCTTCAAGATCCGGGTGGCATTCCAGTTCGATGGGGGAGATGGCTATGCTGACTGACATCGACCGCCAACTTATCGCCCGCGTCAGCGGAGAACTCGGAGAATCCCGCTACCCCTTCCGCGCCATCGCCGAGGAGCTGGGCATCACCGAGGACGAAGTGCTCACCCGCTTGCAAGCATACCGCGAACAAGGCCTGCTCCGCCGCTTCGGCGCCATCCTCCGCCACCAACTCGCCGGCTTCACGGCCAACGGCATGTCGGTGTGGAATGTGCCGGATGCCGATGTCGAGCGCGTGGCAGAAGTGATGACCGGCTTCCCGGAAATCACCCACTGCTATGAACGTCCCCGCCTGCCGGATTGGCCCTACAACCTCTTCGCGATGATCCACGGCCACTCGCGCGAGGAGTGTGAGCGCATTGCCGCAAGCATTGCCGAGGTGATCGGGATACGCGATTACCAGGTGTTGTATTCCAACCGGGAATTTAAAAAGACGAGTATGCGGTATTTCTCATAAACAGATGCCGCCCTTTTGGAGTGCGGGGCCATCCCCCGCTTTCCCTCAGAGAACCGGTCACGATGTCAATGGCCGGTAGCGGGCGAAAGTGAAAGCGGCGCTCCCTGCCGCACTCCAAAGGGGCGGTTGCTTTTCACCCGACCAGTGCCGCATGCACTGCAGTGGTAAACACAAAAAGCACCACCGAGCCGGCGAGATAATACCACATGCAGTATAAGGCTGCACGTCGCATGGTACCGGGATGCAGCGTGTCATCTTCACGATTGATGAGTTTGTGCCAGGCCCAATAACCGAGGAAGGGGGCGGCAATGAGCAGCGGTAAGAGTACCATCGAATAGATGGCAATAACGCCTGCTGCGATCACCACAATGCCGGCCAGGCCATTGGCAACAATCGATCCCAATACGAAGGCGCGGATATGTGCGTTGCGGTCGCCAATGTTGTCTTCTTCATAAGTGGGAATGATCACCTTGCGAATGGCGAAGCGAAACGAGAAGACGAGAAGTGCGAGCCAGAGCAGGCAGAGGAACAGCGAAGAGTTCATTACCTGGAGGAGACGATAGATGAGCGAATGTGGACGCATATGCACGGTGATATCGTCGGTGGGATTACACCAGAAATAGGCGCGATGCCAGATCGATGGTTGGCGCAGTGGCTCCGGCAACAACGTGGTGGTTTTCGCTTGAAAGAAATCCGAGTCTTTATCTGCCTCGGTACTTGCTCCGCGAGCCATACCTAATTCGTGCGCTAAGTCGAAATAGGCTGTCTCCTTCCCGTAAGTCGGCGCAGTAACGGAAAGGTAGTTCCCTGGATCGCAGGAGAGATATACCTCAGTGAGCAAGATCGGTTTCGCCCACCCGCCGCCGGTGCCCAGCGGATAGGTATAGGTGTAATCTGATCCCGTAGCGGCATGGTAGAAGCTGTAATGCACCCCACGCGGGGCGGCGTCAGTGTCCTTCTTCGCCAGGCCATGTAACTGCATGATGGCATAATAGTTAGTATGATACCGTGCCAGCTTCTTTGCATACTCGGGTGGCAGCTTCGCCTGCGCCAGGAGTTGCTGTAGATCCTGCTTAGATTCAACTTTGAAGAGCTTCGCCGTCGCTGCCGGGCAGGTGACGGTAGAAAACGGTGAAAAAAGCTTGTTGCTGCTGCCGCCCATGACGCGTGGCATGAGTATGAATGGCAGTGTTGACAAGCCAAGCGCCGGGATCGGGCCGCCAGCCACAAAAGACCCAAGCACTGTCATCAGTGCCAACCCATTGGCATTAGAGTAATGGGCTTGCGTGCGCTCTCTTTCCGCCTGTTGATAGTAGGTTTTCGTATGCGCTTCGTAAAATTGCTGCCCGTCGATTTCCTCCAGCGCGAACTGCTCCGGCTTTTGCCAGAAGGGGAGGATGTAGGTGAGCGTTTCGCCGGGCGGGATGCCGTCGATGGCGATATACATATCGACATCCACCCGGCCTTTGCCCAGGTGCACCAGCGCCGTTTGATCCGTTTCCTGAATCACCGGAAAGAGCCGACCATAGGCCACGCCATCGGCCATGGCGGCAACAGCCAGCAGGAGGAGAACTGCGGCGATGATGATGCGCATGGTGTACTCCGTGCTTTTGATAACGTACAGTTATTCTCTATCAGCGAACGATCTCCTGCCGAACGTGTGGTTATACAGGAAAGCGATAAAGAACACACACCTTGGTGAACATCACCACCTTACGTTAGAAATCGTTGCCGGAGAGGAAGTTGAGGGTGAACCGAAAAATCGGCCTGGCTCCTATCCCGGCAATGCCGGGCACGCGCACCATCCGGTGACAGTTCGGAATCCAGGCCATTTTCAGTCATGATTATACTGCTGCTCTATGATCGTGCATAGCACAATGCGCTACATCTCTGCGCCGCGCGCCAGCAGCAACGCGGCCATCTCACGCCCCAATTCCTCAGGCGACCCGCTGCTCGACAACTCTTCACGTACCACGGCATTACTCGTTGTGCTGCATAACACTGCGGTCAGCACGACACAACCATCCTTCACCGTGGCCAGTGTGCCGAATGGCACGGAGCATCCGCCGCCGAGGGCGGCCAGCACGGCGCGCTCGGAGCGGGAGGCCAGGCCGGTGGCTTCATCATGCAGCGGCGCGAGCGCACTGATGACTTCGGCGTCATCGGTGCGCGTCTGCAGCGCCAGCGCCCCCTGCCCCGCCGCGGACAGCACGATTTCCGGGGCGAAATATTCGCTGATCCTTGCCCCCAGCCCCAGGCGATGCAATCCTGCCGCCGCGAGGCAGATCGCGTCATATTGTCCCTCGTCGAGCTTGCGCAGGCGGGTGTCCACGTTGCCGCGCATATCCACCAGTTCCAGGTCCGGGCGCACGAGATGCAACTGCACGCGCCGGCGCAGGCTGGAGGTGCCGAGGCGCGCCCCTTGCGGCAGGGTGGCCAGCGTGGGTGCCGTACGCCCGACCAGCACATCGCGCGGGTCTTCGCGCACCGGCACGCAGGCGATGGTCAGGCCCTCCGCCATCTCGCCGGGGATGTCTTTCATGCTATGCACGGCCAGGTCAATCTCCCCGCGCAACAAGGCGTGTTCTAACTCTGCGACAAAAACGCCTTTGCCGGTGAATTGATCCACCGGTTTTTCCGCGAAGCGGTCGCCGGTGGTGCGAATGATGTGGAGATCGACGGTATGGCCGAGCCCGCGCAACTGGTCGGCGACCCATCCTGATTGGGTGAGGGCGAGTTGGCTGCCGCGTGTGCCCAGACGGATCGGGCGGTCTGTCATTTTTCCTCCTCGGACGGCGTGGGGGTGAGATCGAATAATTCGCATAACAGCGAGACCGGCAGGTCGGAATGATGCCGCGCCATCAACTCCTTCAGACGCACGGTGGGCGCATGGAGAATCTTATTCAGCATCGCGGCGGTCAGTGCTTCCACGGCCTGCTGCTGCTCGGGGGTCAACTCGGCGAGCACTTTCGCCGACCGCGCGAGCTCGGTACGCCGCACCTGCGCAAAGGAGTCGCGCAGGGCGGAGATCACCGGGGCGATATCCATCCCCGCCCGCCGCCGGCGCCAGCGCTCCACCTCTTCTGCGACGATCTCCTCTACCTTCGGCACCTCGGCCAGCCGGCGATGGCTGGACTGCGCGGTGATCGCCTGCAAATCATCGATATTATAGAGATGCACATTGGGCAATTCGGCGACTGCCGGGTCGATGTCGCGCGGGATGGCAATATCGATAAGGAACAGCGGGCGGTCTCCCCGCTTCGCCATCGCCTGCAGCACTTCACCGGCGTTCAGCACGTAATGGGGCGCGCTGGTCGAGCTGATGAGGATATCCACCTGGGTCAGCGCGTCGCCCAGGTCCGTGTAGTGAATGGCCTGCCCACCCAGCCGGTTGGCGACGTCGACGGCGTGGGCATGCGTGCGGTTGGCGACCAGGATCGGATGCACCCCGTATTCCGCCAGGTGCTTCGCGGTGATCTCGGACATCTGCCCGGCGCCGAGGACCAACGCGGCTCTGTTCTGGAGATCCGGAAAGAGGGAGCGTGCCAGTTCTGCTGCGACGCGACCGATGCTGAAGGTGCCTTCGCTGATCACCGTCTCCGTCCGTACACGTTTGCCGGCGGCGAGCGCATGCTGGAAAAGACTGCTCAACTGGCGACCGACGGTGCCATACGTACACGCGGTCTCCAGCGCGCCGGAGACCTGCCCGAGGATCTGCGTCTCCCCGATCACCAGCGAATCCAGGCCGGCGGCCACGCGGAAGAGATGGCGTGCGGCATTGTAGCCTTCGTGATCGTACAGGTGCGGGGTGATCTCATCCACCGTGATATTGGCATACTGCGCGAGAAAATCGATCGGCGCAGAGACCGAGGCGGATGCGGTATACACTTCGGTGCGATTGCATGTTGACAGCACCACTGCTTCTTCCACGCGGGGTAATTCGCACAACTCACGCAATACTTCTCCCACCCGCGCATGATCGATATACAGGCGCTCGCGCAACGCAACCGGCGCCGTCGTATGATTGACTCCAAAAATCTGTATCGCCATAAGTCACCTGTCGCTGTCCCTCACCCCCCGCCCCTCTCCCAGGGGTAGAGGGGGGAAGGCTTGCAGAGATGCGAAAGCTAGATCGTAATTTCTTCACCGGCACTCCCCTCTACCCCTGGGAGAGGGGCGGGGGGTGAGGGAGAACCTTACCTATCGCATTATACGTCTGACCCTGCCTGATTTTCGAGTGCCGCATTCAACACGGCATGTGCTGCTTGCGCGGCTCTCTCGACATCGCCGTTCCGCAACCAGTCGAGGAGCGGGAGGTTCAGCACCTGCTCCCAGGCGTTCTTGCGCGCGGCTCCCGGCAGACCGGCAACTTTCGCGCGCGGCTCCCAGGCGAGGCGGAGCGTATGCATCAGTTCAATCAACTGTGCGTATTCCGGTCCGAATTCCGTTTCCAGTTGCTCGCGGAGCCGCCGGGCGAGCGTCGGGCTGGCGCCGCCGGTGGAGATGGCGATGCACAGCGCGCCGCGCCGCACCACGGACGGCAGGATGAATGAGCAGTTCGGCGGATCATCCACCACGTTCACCAGAATCCCGCAGTCTTCCGCCTCCTTCGCCACTTGCCAGTTCACCTGTTCGTCGTTCGTCGCCGCGATCACCAGCATGACGCCGTCGAGATCAGCGGGGTGAAATGGGCGCCGTATCACCGTGACCTCCTCGGGCATCGCCGCCGCCACCTCCGGGGCGATCACTGTTACCTCGGCGCCGGCCTCCAGCAGGCCTTCCACCTTGCGCAATGCCACCTGGCCGCCGCCGACGACCAGGCAGCGCCTGCCCATCAGGTCCAGGTAGACCGGGTAATAGCGCGGCAATACGGTGTGCTCGTTCATGCCAGCTCCTTGATGGCATCCTGTACCTTTTCAACGGTCTCCAGAATGTCTGCCTCGCTGTGCGCAGTAGAGAGGAAGGTCGCCTCGAACTGACTGGGAGCGAACATGAGGCCGCGACGCAGGCAGGCCTGGAAATAGGCGGCATATCGCTGTGTATCCGACTTCGCCGCGCTGGCGAAATCGGTGACCGGCCCCTCGGTGAAGAAGGCGGTCAGCAGCGAGCCCACCCGGTTGACCGTTGCCGAGATGCCTGCCGCCTGCGCCGCTGCGGTGAGACCATCTTCCAGCATGGCACCCAGGCGGTCGAGTTGGGCATAGGGATTCGTTTCTTCCAAGACGCGCAGCGTGGTGAGACCGGCGGCGACGGCCAGCGGATTGCCGGAGAGCGTGCCGGCCTGGTAGACCGGGCCTTCCGGGGCGATGCGGCACATGAGATCCGCGCGCCCGCCATACGCGCCCACCGGCAGACCGCCACCAATGATCTTCCCCAGCGTGCACAGGTCCGGCATCACGCCGGTCCACCCTTGCCCGCCGGTCCAGCCCAGGCGGAAGCCGGTGATGACCTCGTCGAAAATGAGCAGTGCGCCTGCCGCGGTGAGCATCTCGCGCACCGCCGCCCAATAGCCCGGCGCGGGCAGCACGACGCCCATATTCGCCGGCACCGGTTCGCCGATGAGACAGGCTACCTCGTCTCCGCGTTCGGTCAACACCTGGCGTAGTGCGTCGAGATCATTAAAGGGAATGGTGATGGTGAGCGCGGCAAAGGCATCAGGCACGCCGGGCGTGCCGGGGATGCCCTGCGTGGCAATGCCGGAACCCGCCCTGGCCAGCAGCCCATCGCTGTGCCCGTGATACCCGCCGTCGAATTTGATAACCAGCGGGCGCCCGGTCGCCGCGCGCGCCAGGCGGATGGCGCTCATCACCGCCTCGGTGCCGGAATTCACCAGGCGCACACGCTCCAGGCAGGGCACGGCGCGGCAGAGCAGTTCGGCAAATTCGACTTCGCGCTCAGTCAGCGCGCCGAAGCTGGTACCGAGCGCCGCCGTCTGGCAGATCGCCGCCACCACCGCCTCCGGCGCGTGCCCGAGGATCAACGGCCCCCAGGAGCCGAGGAAGTCGAGATAGGCGTTGCCGTCCGCATCCCACACGCGACTGCCACTGCCGCGACTGATCACCACCGGATCGCCGCCCACGGCTTTGTAGGCGCGGACAGGGCTGTTGACGCCGCCGGGTATGTACTGCAGCGCGCGGGTAAAGATCTCCCGCGAACGCGTTTGTTCACTGTTATATGTATTATGCATTATGGTTTGCCAAGCTCTCCTGTCGTCGTCCCTCACCCCCGGCCCCTCTCCCAGAGGTAGAGGGGGGTACCGGATGCTGATAACGAAACCGATGATTCGAAAACCTGGGAATGTATACGGTCCACGTCACTCCCCTCTACCTCTGGGAGAGGGGCCGGGGGTGAGGGACGAGCATAGGCAAGCGAATCACTCTACCGAAATTTCCTCCGGCTTGACTCTATTTACCCGCACCGGATATCATCGAACACTGGACAGGCGAGTTCACCCCATATAAACTATCAGAAAACACGGGATTATTTTATGACATCTCAACACAACGCACAACCCGGCACGGTCCATCTGGTCGGCGCCGGTCCCGGCGACCCCGGCTTGATTACCCGCGCCGGCGCGGATGCCTTGGCGCATGCCGATGTCGTCATCTACGACCGCCTCGCGAGCGATAGTCTGCTCGCACTCGCGCAACCGGAGGCGGAGCGCATCTATGTCGGCAAGGCGGCGTCACAGCATACGCGCACGCAGGATGAGATCAATGCCTTGCTGGCTGAACATGCGCAGCGGGGCAAAAGCGTCTGCCGGTTAAAAGGCGGCGACCCCTTCGTATTCGGGCGCGGCGGCGAGGAGGAAGCCTACCTCAAAGAGCGCGGCATCCCGGTGATCGTAGTGCCCGGGGTGACGTCGTCCATCGCCGTTCCGGCCTATGCCGGCATTCCCGTGACTGATCGCCGGTGCGCGTCATCGTTCGCGGTGATCACCGGGCATGAGGATGCCGCGAAGACCGAATCGACGCTGGACTGGGCGGGCATCGCCCACGGCGCAGACACCCTGGTCTTTCTCATGGGCCTCGCCAATCTTCCGACCATCGCCGCGCAATTGATCGCCAATGGCCGACCGTCCACGACCCCCGCGGCGGTGATTCAGGAAGGGACGACGCCCCGGCAGCGTGTGGTCACCGGCACGCTGGCGGATATCGCGGAACGCGCGCGCGCAGCCGGCTTGAAAACGCCGGCCATCACCGTGGTCGGCGAAGTGGTGACGTTGCGCGAGACGCTGGCCTGGTTCGATAACCGCCCGCTGTTTGGCCGCCGCATCCTCGTCACCCGTTCCCGCGAGCAGGCGAGCGAGCTCTCACGCTTGCTGGCCGCCGCCGGCGCTGTGCCCATCGAATTCCCGGTCATTCGCGTGGAGCCGCTGCCCCCGGCGGAGAACCTGGTCTGCCGCTTGCAGCAGGCGGATTGGCTCGTCTTCACCTCCGCGAACGGTCTTCCCAATCTGCTGCGGCAGTTGGGCGCGCTGGAGATGGATATCCGCGCGCTGGGGCAGGCGAAGATTGCCGCCATCGGCCCCGCCACCGCCGACAGCCTGTGGAAGCACGGCTTGCGCGTCGATTATATCCCCGAGCGCTTTGTGGCCGAAGAGCTGGCGGCGGAGTTCCCGAGCCCAGCCGGCAAGCGCATCGCCATCGTGCGGGCGCAGGAAGCGCGCGAGACGTTGCCGCAGTTGCTGGAAGCGCACGGCGCGAGCGTCGATATCATCCCGGTGTATCACACCATGCCGGAAGACGGCGCTTTGCCGGATATCGCCGCGCTGGACGCCATCACCTTCACCAGTTCATCCACCGTGCGCAACTTCCGCGACCGCTTCCCCGGCGAGGTGCATGGCCCCGTCATCGCCTGCATCGGGCCGATCACCGCTGAGACCGCGCGCGAATCAGGGCTGCCGGTGGATATCGAGGCAGAGGAGTATACCATCCCCGCACTGGTTGACGCACTCATTAAATATTTTTCCGAACGAGGGACGCCATGACATCATTCTTCCGTGGACGCCGCCTACGCTGCACCGAAACTATCCGCCGGCTGGTGCGTGAAACGCGCGTGAGCGTAGATCAGTTGATCTACCCGATGTTCGTCGTGCCGGGCAGCGGGGTGAAGGAACCGATTGCCTCCATGCCGGGGCAGGCGCGCTGGTCGGTGGACCTGCTGGTAGACGAATGCCGGCGCCTGGTTGACCTGGGCATCCCCGCGGTGCTGCTCTTCGGCATCCCGGAAGAGAAAGACGTTGCCGGCTCGGAAGCCTCCGCTGCGCATGGCGCTGTCCAGCGTGCCTGCACGGCCTTGAAGCAGCATCTGCCCGACCTGTGCGTCATCACGGACATCTGCCTGTGCGAATACACCAGCCATGGGCATTGCGGCATCCTGACGCCGGCGGGCGAGGTGCACAATGATCTGACATTGCACCGGCTGGCGGAGGTAGCCATCTCCCATGCGCGGGCCGGCGCCGATATCGTCGCCCCCTCCGACATGATGGACGGACGCGTCGCCGCCATTCGCCAGGCGCTCGACGAAATGGATTGCTGCCAGGTAGCTATCATGAGCTACGCGGCCAAATATGCCTCGGCGTTTTACGGCCCCTTCCGCGATGCCGCCGATTCGACGCCGCAGTTCGGCGACCGGCGCGGCTATCAGATGGACCCGCCCAACCGCCGGGAGGCGCTGCGTGAGATTGCCGCGGACCTGGACGAAGGTGCAGATATCGTGATGGTCAAACCCGCGCTGCCGTATCTCGACATCATCGCCGACGCGCGCCGGGAATATGCCGTCCCGCTCGCCGCCTATAACGTGAGCGGTGAATACAGCATGGTGAAAGCGGCGGCCGCCAACGGCTGGCTGGACGAGCGCCGCACGGTGCTGGAGATCCTCACCGCCATCGCGCGCGCCGGGGCGGATATGCTTATCACGTACCATGCGCCGGACGCGGCGAAGTGGCTGAATGCCCCCTGATCCGGATTATCGTACCCCCCTCCCCTTTCGAGCCCGGACGATGGATACATCGTCCGGGCTCTTTTCCAATCCTAGTCCGGCAGCCGACTTTTCACCCTCGTTTCACGCTAGAAATGGGGTCTTTTCTTTTGGTATTGCTACCCATTTGCTACACGTCGGTTTTTGCTACCACTGTTCTCATCCCATTAAGAGCATCAACATCCCTGTTGTTGCATGTTTGGAAGCTCGTTGGCGCAAATGTTTTTTATGTAATGCTTATATCAATGCCAATTTGAAGCAGGAACCACGAAAAACGAAGCGAAAGTTACCTGGAGCGAGATGAACAATCGGATAATAGAGCGGGGAGAAGACATGAAAAAAACAATATTCCAGCGAATTGTTGGATTCTTCAAATATCTTTTCTTCGCACTTGTTTCACTCGGGTTTGCAGTTCAGGGGATATTTTGGGGTATTAGCAGCTTGCGATTCCTTCTTCCTGTCTCTAGTGGTGTTTCGAAGCATAGTTGGGGTCTAGCTGATGTCTTTTTTGGAATTATTATTATACCTATATTTTTATTAGTCCCAACTGGAATGGTCGCCGTTGGATGCTTTGGCCTTTTCGGTTTTCTGAAGTCGGCAATTCAGTATCTTAAAGGCGAAAACCCTTGGATACAATACCCCGAAGGATAGGGAGTCGGTACAATGCATTGATGTTTACGCTTATGTTATTATAGATTGAGTTGAAGGACGAAGATGAATCCAGGTCAAGGTTCTCCGGCTGCGAACTGAACCGCTTGCGATCTCCGGCTTGCATAATAAAGCCCAACTCGTCCACGGTGCGCCATGGACGAGTTTGGTCGATAGGCTCGAAGCTGTCGGCACTATTTCATGCACACGTCATTTATTCTACCCGTGCGGTGCCCCACAAGGCAGGTTCCAGGCGGCTCTCGTTGGGTGTATCGTTCACCACGTTGGCGGTGAAGCCGTTGTTGTGCCAGTAGGCGCGCACGGCGGCTTGGGTACCACCATCGTTGCCGAAGATGTACCCCACATCCATGCGCACGCTGTCACCGGACTTCAAGCGATCGAGTCCGAGCAGGTTGCGCGGCACCACAGCGAGCACGGCGAAGCCGTCGGCCGTCTTCTGGTAGTCGCGCAGTTCCACCTGATTGGTGGCAGCGATACTGTCGAAATTCTCGAAGCCCGTCGGCGAGGTGAGCTTGATCGGCTGCCCCTGGAATCCCGCCACCTTCGGGCGCAGCACCACCGCCCATGGTTTGCCGTCGCGCATGCTGATGAGCAGGCGCGCATCGCCCGGCGCCGGGGTAGTGCGCTTGGCGTCCGCCGCCGGGTCGGCCCCAACCTGGATGTCCAGCAGGTTGCCGCCGTGGAAGAGCGTGTTGGCATCCACAATGCCGTTGACCAGTGGGGCGGGCGAGGTGACGGTGTATTTGAAGTAGAGGTACTTTTCGTCGTAGGCGGCCTGTACCTTGAAGCTATGGTGCTCGTCGGACGTCTTACCTACCGGGTCGGCACACGCAAGGCCAGGAACGCCGCCGCGCGCCAGCACCAGCGGCTGCCCGCTGGCGACCTGTGCCTGGTAGTCGGCGGCGGCCTGTGCGGCCTGCGCCGCCATTTCCGGCGTGTGGTGGTAGACCCCGCCCGGGAGATCCTTCACAGTGTCGAGACCGAGCACCTCACTCACCCGGCAGTCCTGGTCGCCGGCAAGGATATACGTTTTCCCCGTGCCCTTCGGCGACACCATCTGCCCGGCCAGGAACTCGACGTAGAAGATGTTCGGCCCGTTGTTCCCCTTGGAGGAGTGCTCGAAGACCTGTGATACAAAGAGGCCGTCGTCGCGCACCAGGTCCACCGTGCCGAAATAGCTGACCAATCCGCTATAGCGGCCCGCGACCCCCACCGGGCAGGTGGCGCCCCGCAGCGTGCCCGGCGGCGGCGCCCCCATGTTGATGCCGTCAATCCAGTCGACCAGGCCGGTATAGCTCCACTCCAGCTTGCCGTCAGGGCGATACTTCTCCAGGTTGTCGGCGTTATGCCACACCCAGACCTGCGAGCCGGCGTCGTCGGTCCACATGGAGCCGTTGCCCTCCTTGTCCAGACGTACGGGCTTAGTGAAGTCGTAATGCGGCACACCGTCTTTCCCCACCGCCGTCGGCCGGTAGACCAGCCCGAAGCCGTACAAGTTCAGGTCGGCGTCCATCCACTGGAAATACGACGGGATGGAATATGGCGTTGTGGGCAGCTCAGTAATCTCGTTCGCCTGCGCTTCTTCATCGCCATTCAGATCGGTCCACAGATAGTCGTGACCGGGGACATACTTGGCATCCTTCGCGTTCATAAAGTCGAACGGCCCGCGCGGGCAGAGCTGGGGGCTCGGGTGATGGCGGAAATAGTAATAGATCGGCTTGAACCGGTCGCCCACGCGCATCCAGAGGACCGGTCCGAAGGCCCACGTCATTGACACAGCGTACTGGTGGCCGTTTTTCGCGGTAAAGACGCGGAAGGGGTAGGAGAAGCCGCCGTTGCTGGTGTTGATGGCGTTGCCGGATTTCGGCGCATAGTAGATCGCCTTCGGATACCAGGTGCCTTTCTTCAGGTCGATGCTCCAGATGGTGTTGTCAAAGAAGGCTTCCTTCGGATTCGCCGGGTCGATCCACGCGAAGGGGGAGTAGGAACAGCCGCCAAAGAACTCCTTCGCCAGCTTGCGCGTCTTCGTATTCCACACGCTCAACCGCTTCATGCTGATGGCCGTCTCCGGCACCCACAGTTTGCCTTCGCCGTCGACCGCGATGCCCGCGGCGTCGCGTATGCCGGCAGGGTTGTATTTACCGATCACCGGGCGTCCGCCCGTGATGCCGATGCTGTGCAGGTACCGCCCGGCGGGGGAGAAGACGCTGATATTCTGCAGTGCCCCCTGGTTGGCGACGTAAATGACACCCTGCGCGTCCACGGCGATACCTGCAGGCGCATCAAGGTGTGTCGTGAGGAACGGCATGGCAGTGCCATCAGCCACGCGCACCACCGTGCCGTTGCTGATAACCAGCACGCTGCCGTCGGCGGTCGGGGCCAGGCGGCCCGGAGCGGCGATCTTCCATGTCGTCTTCAGGTCGCCGGACTTGCCATCGTAGACACACACCAGATCGCGTGCGCCAAAGCTCACGTACAGCGTGCCGCGGTCATACGCCAGGCCGGTGGGGGCATTCGCCTCCGCCGTGCCGCCGGCAGGGGGCTGCAGCGCCTGGCGCCCGTTGCCAAAGACCAGCGGTTGCCCATTGGCCACGGCGTAGACGTTCACCTCTAGCGCCGTGCTTTCGCCGTTGGCGAAGAAACGCGTGCCGTCGGTCGCCAGCACCGTGGCGTTCTTCTGCCCCAGGCTCCACAACTTTTTGCCGGTCAGGTCGGTGCAGATGATGCCCCAGCCGGCCTCGTGGCCCGCCCAACCGAGGATCATCCGGTTGCCTGCCACAGTGGCGGCAGTGGGTGGGCCGTAGTCACCACCCCAGCCGCCGGTGCCGTCGGCCGTCTTCCACGCCGGCTGCCCGGAGTTGCCGATGGACATCACGTACCGCGTGGTAATGGGCGCGTGGTAGAGCCCTTTCCACGTATAGTCGCCGGCGGGCAGCAGCTTGCCGCTGCTGTCGCGGCCATCCCATTGTTCGGTGACGGGACCGGCCTTGCGCAGCGCCTGCGCCACGATATGTCGCACGATGTGGTTATCCTTGTCGAAGAGGGCGATGGAGGTCACCCCGTCAGCGGGCTGGGTATAGGTGAATGGCAACGGGGTGGGCGGCGCCGGCTTGTGGAAAGGGTCGACCCACGACCGGGGAATGTTGTTCCGATCGGTAAAAATCAGCTTGCCCCAGCATGCGGTGCTCTGCCACGGGAAACCTTGCTGCGCCATCACGTCGTACGCGCACCCCTTGTTGACCAGCCCGGAACCGTCGCCCCACAGGAACTGCAGCGTGGCGGTGACCACGTCGCCGGCCACGGGATGGCAATCTTTCGCGTTCAGCGTGTCCCACGGAATACGGTACTCGAGGGTGAACCCCTTGCCGCCATCATCCATGCGGTAGGCCGCCTGGAAATTCGCATGCGGCACCACGCCGTGGGGTGCCCAGTCATCGCGCACGGGGAGCAGATCCATCCGCTTGTGAATCTGCAGCGCCGGCTCCTTGTTGTCTGTGTAATACCACAGCATCAGGTGCAGCGGCTCGCCACTCTCCTCCCCCCGTGTGCCCGGCTCCCCCAGGCTGCCGCACAGGTAGGGGAAGGCCAATCGGCGGTCGGTGACCATGCGGAACTGCAGGCAGTCGCCCATCCACGCCTTGTCGGCGTCTGCCGCCGGATTATGGCGGTTTTGCAGCGGCGAGGGATCCTTCACCTTCGCGCCGATGTAGAGCGCCTCGTTATCATACATCACCGCGCACTCGGCGCGTTGTGTCTCCCGCGTCTCCAATTGCTCATAGCTCTCGATGGCAGCCGAGAAATCCCAGTCGTCCAGTTTGCCGTCGATCGTCACTTTCCCTGGGCACGGCACGGCATACAGCTTGTGATTCATCCCGCGTCCGCTTTCCCCCCACGCCGCAACAGCCATGAGCAGACAGACACAGACCCCGATGATATGAATACGCATAGATCCCCCTGTGGTGGTATGGCACCTCTGGAGTATCGTGCAAAATCTCCGTGGGCTTTGCACGAACACTCCCTGTAAATTATGGGGCAATTATACAGCCTGTCATTAGACAACACCGCCAATTCATTAGAGAAAATCGCCAGAAAGCGACCTCAGCAGGAAGGGGGATGCTCGCGGGATGTTTGAGAGCAGTATAGCACGATGCTTGTAGAGATGGGGGGTAAGCGGAAAAGAGGGTGTAAAATATTTTGTGCTAATCCCTGAAATATGATACGTTTTGTATCTTTTCAAGGGGGCACACATGAACAAGTTAGTGACACGCGAGCAATTGAAGGAGTATTTAGCAGACAATGGCCTG
>Ga0272448_1002400_pt1 | contig 23546 bp, 20 predicted proteins | sample YNPCB0191_FD_202220 | JGI IMG/M metagenome (GOLD analysis project Ga0272448, IMG submission 202220) | Hot spring sediment microbial communities from Yellowstone National Park, WY, United States - YNP-CB-019-1 | ecosystem: Environmental > Aquatic > Thermal springs > Hot (42-90C) > Sediment... | reverse complement strand
GACCGTAGGAGGGGAGTTTCGATTGGGGACTCGCTCGATATACATGGAAACCTCTATACCACATATTCCTAACAACGTCAATTAGTAAATTTATATTACATGGGTACAGATATCCACGCATCCCAAAGCAGATTTCGATGATATTTCCATAGGATAGCCTCAAATCCACCGGTCATTTCGAGGGGAACTTCGCCTTAGACTAACACTAAGCGAATGGTGTACGTAATTCTGTCTACAGTCTTGATAGGCTGTATTTCTTTAATGCAATCTATGTAGACTGTGAAATTAGGTTACGGCCTTTGATAAACGAAGCCCAAAGAGGATCGTCGAGGGCTCAAGGAATACCATCAATGTGCAATTAATCAAGAGCAGTCGGGGAAATCTCGTGCCTACCGCCTCTCCCCTTTTCCATTGCAGTTGTGTGTAACTTCAGGACCATTATCTTTTGTTGGTTTCTCTTGTGCTTTTGTGGTCACCCCTTTCAGGCGCCGATCTTTCTTTCAATTAAAGCTCCCATTCTCCTTTGTTTGAACCTCTCTCTTCCCGTTTATTCTGACGTAAATTGAAAATGGTTCACGCATTTACAAACGCAATGATCACACAAAACAAGACCCGCCTTGATTGAGTTACCCTATGGATGGAATTTCTAAGTTGAAAGAGGTCCCAGTGAGAACTCTTGGTCCATCCTTAGTAATCTCCACCAGGTCCTCGATGTGATAGCCAAATTTCCTTTCTTCATCAATGTATAGCGGCTCAATGTTGATTATCATTCCTTCTTCCAATGAGGCGTCACACGCAGGGCTGATCATCGGATATTCGTGAATAACAAGGCCCATGCTATGACCAATGTGAGGCATGTGAAATCGCATCCCTTCCTTTTTGAACTCTTCGGCACAGAGATAGTAGAGGGCGCTGCACTTCGTTCCGATGGTCATGCGATCGATCACTTTTTTCTGAATCCGTTGAAGCGCAGCATAATACTTCCTTTGGTGGTCTGCGGGTTTTCCAACGGCTACTGTCCGCGCGACGTCGGAGTAATATCCCTTAAAGAGTCCTCCGCAATCGACTCGGAGGGTCTCGCCTTCCATGAGCCTCGTATCATCCGCAATCGGATGGGCCTGAGCCCCTTTCTTCCCTGTTGCAACGATCAAAAACGGAAGGTTCGTTGCACCGGCGTGAATCAGGTTGATCGCAATCCGTTCTAAAACTTGACGCTCAGTATCGCCCGGCTTTGAATCGGCAAAAGCCCTCTCTATCGCGTTGACCGTAGCCCGAGTGGTTGTCTCCATGAGCACAGCTTCTTCTCTTGACTTAATCATTCGGAGCTCGACAAGCGCGTCCTCACAATTGATAAATGGGGTATCCGCCATTTTCGCGGTAAGCTCTTCAAAAAAAGAGGCCGGCAGGTAACTCTTCTCAAGTCCCACACGCTTCCCAGAAAGACCCTTCTCCTTGAGAGCGGCTACCAGGAAATCGATAGGAGATTCCCGAAATTCAACATAGGCCCGAATATCTTTGATCCACGCCCACTCGCGAGTGAAGCTCTCCTCAATGTTGCAAACGATCATGAGAGGATCTGCTTCTAATGGAAAGATCGTGAACGCCAGTCGATCTCGAATATCCTTCTGAGTTTGAATCAAAGCTCCTGATGTGTAATAGACGTTCTCCTGTGAGACGGCCACCAAACCTTCCAAATTCCTTTTCTGCATTCCCCTTCGAAGTCGCTCAAGTTCCATGGTATTTCTCCTTTTCCAAAAATGGGTTTTCCTATATTGGGTTTCTCCCTGCCTCTCGCGGTCCTATCCTAGCAATAAATTTGGAAGCCACGTAACTAGTGGGGGAAAGAAAACAACGAAAAGTAAAGCAACGGTCATGGCGATCACAAATGGCCAGACAATAACCCGTGGGACTGGTTCCTGGGCAATCGTCGCGCAGATGTAGAGCTGAAGTCCAACAGGAGGAGTTACGGTACCAATCAACATCGTGATAATCACCACCAACGCAAAATGGATTGGGTCGAGCCCATAGACCGCAGCCAAGGGGGTCAGGACTGGAATAAAGATGATGGTTGCAGCAAGCGCTTCTACAAACATCCCCACGAGAAAGAGAATCGCAACAATCAGAAGATAAGCGACCTGCGGATTTTGAGTTAAGGACGGAATAAATCGCGTCATGGCCGAGGAAAATTCCTGCCTCGCTAGGACCCACCCGAAAACAAAAGCGCCCGACAGGATGATGAGAGGAACCGCAGTAAAAAGGGCTGAGCGGACCAAAATATCCCGAAGATCTTTCAACTTGATTTCTCGATAAACAAAAAATCCAACGAGGAAAGCATAGACGGCAGTCACTACCCCTGCCTCCGTGGCTGTGAAGATCCCCGAGATAATCCCACCAACCAAAATGACAGGTGTTAAAATAGCCCAGACCGCGCTCAGAAAGGCTCGCAGGATCTCTTTCAGCGACGCCTTTGAGCTCTTTTGCCATTGGTTCTTCCTGGCAAAGAAATAGACGAGAACCATGAGCATCAAACCGATTAGGAGGCCTGGGAAGAATCCTCCAAGAAAAAGGGCCCCGATAGACAGATTGGTCAACGACCCATAAATAACCATGACAATACTTGGCGGGATGATCGGACCAATGCAGGCTGCAGAAGCAGTCAACCCTGCCGCAAAACGGGCAGGGTATCCCGCCCTGACCATAGCTGGTATCATAACGGAACCAATTGCCACCGCGTCAGCAGAGGCCGATCCTGATACTCCTGCCATGAGGATATTCGCCACCACATTGACCTGGCCCAATCCTCCCCTGAAACGGCCCACGAGCGTATCGGCGAAATCCACAATCCGCTTGGTGATCCCGCCTCGATTCATTACTTCGCCTGCGAGGATAAAGAAGGGAACCGCCAGGATGGGAAAAGAATCCAAGCTGAGGTACATCCGCTGAGGAACAATCAGCATTGACACGTCCCCAAGCGCGAAGAGAGAGACCACCGCAGAGATGGCCATTGCAAAAGCAACCGGCATTCCAACAAGTAGCAATAAGGCGAACAATCCCATCATCAGTACTAGAACCATTTGCCCTCCGTTGATGCAATCATTCTTTGTTCTTGTTTCTTCCGCCGTAGATCAGGAAGACGTTTCGCGCCACGTTACACAACATCAGCAAAGCTCCTACAGGCACAGCGATATGGATCCAGCCCAGCTTTACAAGGGGCAGAGTATATGAGTCAGCCCCCCAGTTCGGAATAGAGAATTTGAGTCCGAAAATTACCAGAAGGATGAAGAAGGCGGCCATAATGAGATTAATTCCAAGCTCGACCCTTCTCAGGGACCTTTCCTTCATCTTGAAAGAGAGATAGTCCACCCGGATATGGGCATGGCGATAGAATGCCACACCCGCTCCGATGTAAACCATCCAGATGAATGCATAGGTCGCCATTTCCTCTGCCCATGAAATTGGGGAATTGAAAACATACCGACTCACTACCTCTGTAAAGAGAAGGATCACTATGAAGACCATGAGCAACGCCATGACACTTTCGAGAAACCGGTTAACGCAAGCATAAACTCTTTCCATCCTTTTCCTCTACTTTGTAGCAGCCCGGATCTTTTCGACGATCGATTTTGCACCAGGCGCTTGCCGAAAGAAAGTTTCATAAACTGGCAACACCGCAGTCCGCCATTCTTCTCGATTCACTTCGTTAAAAATCATCCCACGCTTTTCCATGATTTTTCGTGACTCTTCTTCATGATTGTCAGCCTGTTGGTCATTCCATGAAATGGCCTCTCGAGCTGCCTCTTGGAAGGCCTTTTGATAGCCGGGAGATAGTTCCTTGAAGAAGGACTCGTTCACCCAGTGAGGCATGAGGCTAAACATATGGCGTGTGAGAGCCCAGTATTTGGTCACCTCCATGAACTTCATATCTACCCCACCACTAAATGGTGTCTCCATACCGTCCACAACCCCCGTTTGGAGAGCGGTATAGACTTCTCCCCAGGTGATGGCAGTCGGTTTGGCGCCTAGATGCCGAAACATCTCAATAAACCAATACGACTGAGGGGCCCGCATCTTCAGTCCTTTGATGTCGGCCAGTTTCTTAACCTCCTTATTCCGGAAAAGCATATGCCTGAAACCAATCTGCATCCATCCCAGGTTTCTCACTTTACTTTTTGAAAGGAGTCGCTGGTTTACTTCTTCCATAATAGGTCCCTTAAGGACTTTTTCGATTTGCTCTCGACTATCCCATAGATAAGGAAGATAATCGAAACCCATCTCGGGTAGATACTTGCTGAAGAAAGGGGAAGAAGCGATGGTCGTTTGCAGGGTCCCGAGATGAATTCCCTCGGCTGCCTCAGCTTCTTGTCCCAGCTGAGCGCCCGGAAATACCCTAACCTCAATCTCCCCATTGGTTTTTGTCTTTAGGAGTTCTGCAAATTTGTGCGCATACCTATCCATCGCGCTTCCTACAGCATGGTGATGACCAAATTTAACGACCAGCTTCGGCTCGGCAAACCCAATAGGAACCATCAACAGAATAAGGCCCGCTACCAAGAAACATACATACCATTTTGACTTTTTTGAATAATCCATGTCTTTCCCTCCTCTAATTTGAAGTGAATTTTTTGCATAATACTTAAAAGATCCAACACAGCTGGCCCCATGTATTTGTTGATCGGGCTGGACAGTCCTAATGTTTCCTCATTCTGAGGCAATCAATTCGATTTCAATCGCTGCCCCCATCGCTAGGGCGCTCACTTGAACCGTGGACCGCGCAGGAGGATCAAGAGGAAAGAACTCTTGGTAGACATCATTCATCGCTTGGAATTCGTTCAGATTTGTCATAAATACCGTTACTTTAACCACCTTCTCCAGAGAAGAACCTGCCTCTGCCAATAGTTTTTTCAAGTTCTCTAAAACTTGCCTAGTTTGAACCCGAATGTCTCCCCTTATCATTTGCCCCGTTTCCCAATCCATTGGGATTTGCCCCGAACAAAAAATCAAATCTTTCGACTTGATTGCATGAGAAAAAGGTAACTTCTGCGTGGTTCTTGAGAGGTTCACCACTTTGCGGCTCATAGTTCTCCTCCAGCATTTGGTATTGTGAAATAAAGCTAAACCCGTTACTTTGGGAATGCCAAAGAGGAAATGAGATTTATTCTGAGCGCCATTTTTACGACTCCTACGTCCAGATAGTTTCCTGGCTTCCGTTCAGACCGGGACTTCCTTATTCGTACCGGTGTGCCTCTGCTTTGGGGCACATACCTAATCCCACCCTCCTACCTCTGACAATTCATCTTCCTCTCCATGGTTCCATTCTCCTTTCATTTGAGGATTACTTCTCACAAAAATTGGACGCCTGGTGATGGACTTCAAAACATTTGATCCCCCACGGCCCACCACATCTAAATTTCCCTCGCCACGACTTTCCTTTTTCCAATCTTTAACTGCCTCTGGGGCTCTTCATCCCACAAAAGGCCCCATAACAACTAAAGCCTCTTGAATTGCTTTGCCAGATTTGGGATTATAACCTTAAAGTATTAGCCTCGCTTTGCTTACAAATCCTCCATGGATACGGATGCCCTTTCAGCACGATGTGAACCTTCCTTCAAGGGAAAGTTCGATGCCGCCTAAGCCTGGTACGCTCATATCCTCCTCAGCTTGAAATCTGACGTAAATGTCTTGAGAATTTCTGTAAGGGATTCCAGCACTTCTTCCAGCAAGACCCTCTCCACATTTAAAGGTGGGATGAATCTCAAAACGTTCTTAAAAGTACCGCAAGTCAAAACGAGGATTCTTCTCTCCATCAAAGATTTCTGTATCAGTGCGGCCGCTTCAGGATGAGGTGCGTTATCTTCCTTAACCAACTCAATCGCGTTCATCAGCCCGAGACCGCGGACGTCGCCGATTACCGGAAAACGTTCCTTCAGACGGTTGAGTTCATCCCGAAAAGCCTCCCCCTTCTTAGCGACATCCTCCAGAAATCCGGGTTCAGCGAGGATCTCCAACTGCGCTAGAGCAGCGGCGCAGGCCACAGGATGTCCCCCGAAAGTCGTCCCGTGGCTCCCCTTCTCCCACTTCAGCATCCTCTCACGGGTTGAGGCGATCACACCAAGTGGGAAGCCCCCACCCACAGCTTTACCGAGACAAATAATATCGGGCGTTACATCGTGAACCTGGCATGCAAACATCTTCCCGGTCCTGCCCATCCCAGTCTGCACCTCGTCAAAGATCAGTGGAATGTGCAGTTCATCACACAAATGACGAAGCGCCTGCACATATTTCGTCGGCGGAACAATATAACCTCCTTCTCCCATGACCGGTTCAAACAGGATAGCACTAACATCTTCGCTAGGGATGGCGTAGTGGAAGTCCTCTCTCAAATAGTCAAAACACTCCAGATGACATTTGGCTACTGCCTGGCCGAATGGACACCGAAAACAATACGGATACGGGGCAAAGTAGACCTCCGGAACGAAAGGAGCGTAATGGCGCCTGTAGCCGACATTAGAAGAGGTAACTGACGCAGCCCCCATCGTCCTTCCATGAAATCCCCCTCGGAAAGCAATGACCGAGGTTCTTCGGGTCGTAAACTTGGCCAACTTCAAGCCACCTTCCACTGATTCGGCACCGGTGTTCGTGAAGAAAAACATCTCTAGCGAAACAGGAAGCCATTTTTTCAACTCGACGGCGAACCGGAGGGCACTCGGATAACTCACCAAATTGAAAGAACCATGGACCAGTTTCCGGATCTGCTCATAAGCGGCCTCAATCAGGCGCGGATGCCCATGGCCCAAAGCATTGACAGCTATTCCCTGGACAAAATCAATGTATCTTTCTCCTGATGCGGTTATGAGATAGGCCCCCTCTCCTCTCTCCACTAAGAGGTCGGTGGCCTTAGCCAAGGAAGGGGTAAAGTATTCAGAGTAGATTGTTTGAAGCGTCTCGTCTTGCATACGGAGTGTTTTCCCCTCGTTATTCTTCTCTATTGGTCATAGTGGATGTGCTCACCTTCCGCGTATAATGTCTTGTCAATGACCGCCTTTTCAGCGGTGGACCGTAATCCATTACCTCTAGTGTAGATTTGCTGCTTTCAGAACAAAAAATATCAGGTTAACCTTAGCATTCATCCGAACCGGATTCACGACCCACGATCCACAAAGACTGCAAACGTTATCGGTCTCGTCATCCATATCCACGGTCAAATTGTTTCGCATCTCCCACGTTTAATCAACTCATACGCATGCAAATCATCATTAACGTAAGCATTCGGGCTGTGTTCATTTTACCAACAGCAGACACCCCTATTGTTTTCGGCTGATTTTTCTTCCCTACTTTTAGGTAACCGTTTCCCTTTTGCTTTGCCATTCCTTTTCGTACACCACTATCCCATCAATCATGGTTAGCACAGGATAAACCCGAAGTAACTCTTCGTGAGGAAGATGCAATATATTTTCCGAGAGTACAACTAGATCGGCCAGCTTACCTGGCTCAATCGATCCCTTCAATCGTTCTTCGAAGCTAGCATAGGCGCCAAAAAGTGTATAAGCCCGAATAGCCTGTTTGATATTTACTCCCTCGCCGGGTGAAACAGTCCTACCGGAAGCTGTTTTTCTGCTTACGGCACAATAGATACCTCTCATGGGATTCGGATCAATGACAGGTGCATCTGAACTAAGCGCTACTCTTATACCCCTTTTCAAAAGGCTTCTCAAAGGATAGACACAACTAAGTCTTTGTTCCTCCAAATTGCGAAAATAGCTGTCACCGTGTTCGTATAGAAAGGGCACACCGAGAACAGGAAGAATCTCCAGCCTATGGATTCTGTCTATCAAGGCTTCATCTAACCAGCCACAATGTTCAATCCGGTGACGTTGGCCCGATCCCGGAAAAGCCTGAAAAGCCTTCTCAAAACTTTCTAGCGACATTTCAATAGCACGGTCTCCAATTGCGTGAATGGCCACCTGGTATCCTGCCCTATGTGCTCGAAGAACGCGCGTATTAAGTTCTTCCTGATCCATATAAAGAATCCCAAAATTATTGGAGCCGACCTTATAGGGGCTCCTCATCGCTGCCGAAGCAGCCCCAACGCTGCCGTCCATCAAAAGCTTGTAAGATCCAAGCCTCACCCTTTCATTTCCAAATCCGCTAATCAATCCTGACAAAAGATACTTTTCGCCTAAATCCATTCCGGCACCTGCGCTACGGACCATGAACGAAATGCGTATTCTTAGCCATCCCTCCGCAGTTCCTTTTTGAAAAAGCCGGATTTCATCTGGGTTCCAGCCGCTGGCATCTTGAATGCTCGTCACACCATACCTTATGAAATCAGAATCCATGCTTTTTAGTCCGATCTCCATTTCGACGAGAGAGGGTTTGGTCAATATCCGGACTGGGGCCTGCGCCACTTCAAAAAGAATTCCCGATGGCTCCCCGTTTTCATTCTTGTCAATCTTTCCCCCAGGAGGATCCGGCGTATCCCGCCCAACCCCAATTGCCTCAAGGGCCAAGGTATTAGCCACACCTACATGTCCACAAACCCGTGAAACAAATACCGGATGATCACGAGCTGCATCATCCAAGTCTGAACGTGTCGGATGCCTTCCTTCTGCCAGCTTTGTGTGGTCGTAGCCAATTCCTACAATCCACGCACCGGGTGGTGTTTCGGCAGCCTTTCGTCGAATTTCACGCTTCATATCTTCAATGGATCTAACCAAGGGCAGACCGCAATGGACACGAAGTTTTGAGATACCATATCCCCCCGCGTGGCAGTGGGCATCTATAAAGCCTGGAATCAAAGTACGGCCATTCAGATTTAGTACTCTCGTACTTGACCCTGCATACGACTTAGCAGCCCTCGAGTCACCTACATAGACAATCCGATTACCCTTAATTGCAACGGCTTCACATACGCGGTCCTCAGGGTCCACAGTTATTACGGACCCGTTCACAAAAATCATGTCTGCAGGAGATTCCATAATCCATCCCTCGAAACACAGGCAGTTCGCAGTCGCCAACCGCTTGTACAAGTTCCCTTAGAGCTTCTTAAGAAATCTGAATATACGATTTCACACATATCAAACCTAACCCTGACTGGACATCGCAAGAAATCATTCATAGGTATTCTTCTAAGAATCTCTTTGTATTGAAATTTTAATCATCCAGTCTTTCTTAGGCCAAAGATATTCCCAACAAATCTGACTACGTCGAGGCCGTCCTTTGTCTTCGAGGTCACTTCTCGTTGAATCAAGATGCCAACAAAGGTAAGGGCTCTAGGTTTCCTTCATTCCGCTCGTGCAGGAGTTTATCAGACATCGTTGAGATGTTAGAAATGGGTTCGAGTCCGCTTGGCTCTCGCGTCGGCACTTTTCCTTTCTCTCCTTACCAAGGTCGGTTCTCATAGGTTGGGAAAAACCTCTTCTAAAACAGCTAGCCCTCCTTTTACTCCACCCGCGCCGTCTGCCCTCCATCAACGACAAGATTATGTCCTGTGATGAAGTTGGATTCTTCCGAAGCGAGGAAGAGCGCAGCGGCAGCAACCTCGCTGGGGGCACCAAACCTACCTAAGGGAATAAAGGCCAAGAGGCGTTCCCGACTTTCGGGGCTTGTTAGCTTATGTTGAGTCATCTCGGTTTCAATGAGACCTGGAGATATAGAATTGATGTTAATATGGTACCGCGAATAGTCTACGGCAAGCTGCCTTGTAAAATTAATTACCCCGCTCTTTGCGGCGCTGTAGGCAGCCGTTCCAGGCGCTCCACCTATTCCAAAGATTGAAGCTATGTTAATGATCTTGCCCTTACCCAATTTCACCATTTCTGGGATAACCCTTTTGCAAACAAGAAAAACAGACTTAAGATTCACCGATATCATATGGTCCCAGCTCTCTTCCGACGTCACCAAACAAGCCCTTGAGCCACCTATTCCAGCATTATTGACTAGAATATCAATCTTCCCCCATTCCTCAAGAGTCTTTTCTACAAACTTGTCTATTTCGCTGGCTTCGGCTACGTCTGCCCGAAATGGCAGCGACCTTCCCCCGCAATGCAAGATCTCACCGGCAGTGTGCTCGGCAAGTTCGCCTACGACATCGACTACAGCTACATTTGCCCCCTCCTGGGCAAATCGAAGTGATGTAGCTCTACCGATTCCTCGTCCACCTCCTGTAACAACAGCCACTTTTTCACAGAGAGATCCCATCTTTATCTCCATCTCATCAATACTAGTCCAAGAGTATGTTACCACTTATCCGTCAGTACTTACCCCATATTCTGCGAGTGCTGCCTCACGAGAAACGTAGCCCTCCCGAACATCTCGTTTAACCAATTCGACGTCGCGCTCCCGCGGGTTCCCATACCCCCCGCCTCCAGGAGTCTCAAAGCTTAAAAGGTCGCCTGATTCCAAACGGAAATTCGTATTCTTCGCGGGGAGTTGTATAGTTCTCCCTCGCCTATGTAGATAGTAACGAGCTGGAGTACCCGCCTTCCCTCCATACACTCCCTTTGGGGGGAATTTCTGCGCATCTGATCGAGTAGATAGGTATCCCGGACCTCTGAGGAGACGGATATTCCTACGAATCCCCAACCCTCCTCTGAACCGGCCAGGTCCCCCCGAGTCGGGGATCAATTCGTAACGCTCAATTCGGATATCGGGATACTCGAGTTCGATAGCCTCCACTGGAAGATCAAGACAATTTCCGAGATTGCAATATACGGCGCTGTTGCCATCGTGGTGAGATGTTGCCCCCCAGCCACCTCCTAGAATTTCAAAGAATACATACGTTTTTCCGCCATCCGCCGATTGCCCACCAATGGCAGTGGCAGTCAAATGGGCATGAGAACTTCCAACAGCTTTTTCAGGACTCGCCTTACTAAAAGCAAGAAGAATGGTATTCGTAATCCGCTCGAGTGTGTGGACTCGGCCGCTAAGGGGTGCTGGAAACACAGGTCGAACGATGCTACCTTCAGGGGCTACGATTTTTACGGGTCGGTAGCAGCCTTCGTTAACAAATATAAGTGGACTTACGAGATACCTAATTCCACAAAATACCGCGTTAAATACCGACGACTCAGAGCAATTGAATGGTCCTTCTGTTTGTCTATGGGATCCCGTGAAATCAACCGTTACGTCCCCATCCTTAAAGATCAGTTTCACCTTAATACGAACTGGATCATCCGACAATCCATCATTGTCCAAGAATCCTTCCTCTTCGTAATCTCCGTTGGGAACCCTTGAAAGATCTTCTCTCATCAATTTTTCTGAATAGTCATAATAATCCTCAAGGATATCATAAACCCCGCTAATACCGTACCTTTCGAAAACGTCGATTAACCGTCTCTCACCAATCGACGCAGCTGATATCTGAGCTCGGATGTCTCCCATTGTTTTCTCTGGCACGCGGATATTCCGCATGATCATTTCATGCAGTGTCTCATTTGGCTTGCCCTGCTCGTAGAGTTTGAGTGGTGGGATTAAAAGACCTTCTTGCCACACATCCGTGGAGTGAGAGGCCATACTGCCAGGCGCGTTTCCGCCAACATCAAGATGGTGACCGGCAGAACCGGCAAGGCCTATCATTTCATTTCTAAAAAAAACAGGCTTAAAAATTATGATGTCGGGGTGATGTGTCCCGCCCAGATAAGGATGATTTTGGATGATGATGTCGCCAGGCGCAAATTTCATCTTCATCTCATTGATGATATACCTCGCGCAATACGAAAGTGTACCCTGATGACCGGGGCAGTGTTCGGCTTGCCCAATCAGTCGTGCTTTCCGATCATAAATTGCAGCTGAGTAGTCCCGCTCCTCCCTGATAATGGTCGAATACGCGGTACGCATTAGAGTTATCCCCATCTCTCGAGCAATTGACTCGAAAATACTACCCATGATTTCTAAGGTAACCGGATCAACCTTCAATTATCCCTCCCTACCCCTTCACTTACTCATCGAGAAAGTGGAAAAAAGCCTTAAATGGCGAACGTCGAAAAAGGCTCAAGACATTCTTTGTTCTACGTCCATCTCATAGAGTGCCAGTGTGGGTGTGCAACATTAGATTTCCCAGTCGGTCTAGCTCCGCATGTTGCCCGGGATATACAATGACCGTTGTGACAGGATCTTCGATGATGGCTGGTCCTCTGATTAAAAACCCCGGAACAATTTCCCCCCATTCGTAAACGGAACAATCAAGAAAGCCTCTCTCTTTGCCAAAATAACTTTTTCGGTGTCCTTTAGGACTACACGTTGATAAAAACCGCCCCCTTGAGAGTTCTATCTCTTTTCCTGGCACAACGCCGACGACTCGGAAACAAACAATCTCAACAGGCTCTCCCCTGGCCGAATGACCAAAACCTTTCTCGTGAAGGGAATGGAACTGGTGGCAAAGACTCTCCATTACCAGTGTAGCAGGTGTTCCTGAAGACCCCAAAAAATCCGGAAATGGCACGTTTATTTCATACGCTTGCCCAATGTAACGCATGTCGCACGATCTTTCCATCCGGATATCCTGTTCCGCCCCCACCTCCACTCTTAATGCCTTTCGGACCTCCCCTTCTAACTCTTGGAAGATCTCTTCCATGTCTGCGGAACTGATTCCGCAAATCGGGAGTATGCGCGTGATCGTCCGAGTACAGCGAATATCAGCCATCAAAAGACCAAGGGCGGAAAAAACACCTGTATAACGTGGGACCAAAACACGATCGATAGATAGCTGGGGAGCGATTAGCCCCACAATCAAACCACTCGCCCCCCCGTAGGAGACGAGGACAAAGTCTCTGGGATCGTATCCCCTTTCTAACGAAACAGCCCTTATCCCTCCTACGATATTAACCGACTGGAGCAGAAAAGCTGCATACGAAGCTTCTTCTGTTGACATCCCTAAGGGATCTGCAATCTTCGCTCGCATCACAGAATCTGCCATTGCCTTCTCAAGCTTCATCTCCCCTCCCAGGAAATAATCAGGGTCAATGTAACCGAGCACCAATGCCGCATCCGTGAGTGTTGGATATTCACCGCCTCGCCCATAGGATGCGGGACCAGGGTAAGCTCCTGCTGACTGGGGTCCCACTTTCAATCCCATCCCAAAAAGCTGAATGATGCTTCCTCCTCCAGCGCCGATGGTCTTAATATCCACTTGGGGAACCTTCACAGGTTGGTAGGCGATTTCCGATTGCGGAATCAGCTTAATCTCACCATTTTGGATCAAGCTGATATCAGTGCTTGTTCCTCCCATGTCTATCGTAATAATATTGGCCAGACCCAATGAGCCGGCCAACTTGACGCTCGCCACCACGCCCCCCACCGGGCCCGAAAGCAAAGTATTAATGGGAAATTCCTCTAAATCTTCTGACCGTATTAGTCCCCCGTTTGACTGCATTATCCGAACAGGGCTTGATAGGTGCTTCCCTTCAAGTTTTTTTCGCAGATTCCTAAGAAACCTTGACATGATCGGCATGAGGTATGCGTTGAGCACCGTGGTAGCCGTTCGTTCATATTCCCTCATCTCGGGACAGATTCTTGAAGATATGGATACACTAATTTGTGGAAACTCACGCGAAATAAGATCCGCCACCATCTTTTCGTGAACGGAATTGAGGAAGGAAAATAAGAATGAAACCGCAACGGCCTCAACACCGGCAGCATTTAGTTTTTTTACGGATTCCAACACTTCTTCTATGCAAATAGGTTTTAGAACTTGTCCCTGCCTATCAATCCGTTCGGCCACCTCAAGACGTAGATGTCGAGGTACGAGAGGTTCCGGCTTAACATAGTAAAGATCAAACAACCTTGGACGCCATTGTCGCCGAATCTCAAGTACATCGCGAAATCCCTCAGTAGTCAAGAGACCAACCTTCGCACCCTTCCTTTCCAAAACAGCATTCGTGGCTACCGTCGTTCCGTACATCAATCGCCTAATTTCAGAAACTTTAACTCCATATCGGCGTTCTGCGGTCTCAATTCCCCTGATCACGGCAACGGAGGGATCTCCAGGAGTAGAAAGTTCCTTGTAGATATGAAGAGTGCCCTCATCCTCATTCCTCAACACAAAATCCGTAAATGTGCCCCCCGTGTCAATCCCAAGCTCGTACATGACTTCTGGACCCCCATCCCTTGCGCCAAGGTCAGACATCTATGGTACTATAGGCAAACCCAATGGAAACCTTCCCTTCGCCTACCGGTTTTCTCCTGCCTCTTTATCAGGTCCTCCGAGAACCCATCGGTGATCTCTCAGAAGAGTTAGAAAAGCGTTCAAATCGGTCAATACCGGATTCGATGACACGACTCAAGCCCTCTGGAAAGATGATAATTACTAAAATAATGATACTTCCAAAGATAATCGGACGAATGAGGCCCGCGGTTCTTAAAAATTCATTGACAAATGTCACAACAAACGCACTGATAACGGTGCCGGGGAACTTCCCTAGCCCTCCCAAAACAACCATCATAAGGGTTTCGGAAAAGGTCTCCAATTCCAGCAGTCGAGGAGTAGCCACTTTCAAATAGTGCGCATAGATCGCGCCCATGGTTCCGGTAACAAAAGCTGAAATTCCAAATACGATAAAATTGTACTTTGTTCTGTTAACTCCGAGGCTCTCAGCAAATCCTTCGGCGTCTCTGAGGGCGACGAATGCCAACCCAATCTTCGACCGAATGATGACATAGATCGCTAACTGCATAAACAGAAAAAGCAGGAGGGTCAAATAATAATAACTCACTCTCGATCCTCCGAAGCTAACCCCTCCCAAATGGTAATGAGGCATACCCATGAGCCCCACATCTGCCCCAGTCCATTCTCCTCCCAACTTGATAAAAACCGGGATTACCTGGTGAAAAGCAACGGTTACCAGAACGATGTAAAGCCCTCTCAGCCTTAGACAAGGAAAAGCAATGATCAAGCCTGAAATTGCCGTAAAAAGCCCGCCAAGGAGAAGGCCAATCCAAGGATCGACTTTGACATGAATCTCAAGCATGCCCGAAGTATAGGCTCCGATCGAAAAGAACGCAATTTGTGCGAAAGAATGAATCCCCGCGTATCCCATGATCAGATTCCAGGCCGAAGCAACAACCGACCAGATCAGGCTCAAGATGATAAGATGAGTGAAATAAGGGTCACCAACCAAAGGATACATCGCTAAAAGGGACACAAATATCATAATGGGAGCAATCTTATACATTTTCATAATCAGATGCCTTTTTCAAATTTAACAGGACAACCCTTCGGCCAACCGGAAGCTCGTCTCATCTGCTCCGGCCCAAAAACTAATCTGGTAAGGCCTGGAATCTTCCGATTAGGCCCATTTTCCAAAGAGCCCCTTTGGCCTCACAAAAAGAACAAGAATCAGGAGAATGAACCACATTGGAGAAACCCAAAACATCCCTATGTACGCCGAAACAAATGATTCCAGTATTCCAAGGGCAAAGGCACTGACTAGCGTGCCCCGGAGGCTTCCCAGACCCCCAAAGATCACAATGATGACCGCTTTAAATAGGGTTTCCCACCCGACCACCGGCGCGATGAAGTATCGTGGTGCAAGGAGAATACCACTAATAGCTCCAAGCGCGGCCGCTATGGCCAGCGTTAGCGCATAGAGTCGGTCAAAGTTTATCCCTACAATCCTGGCTCCCACTGGGTCTTGAGAGATCGCCCGAAGGGCCATACCGAGGATCGTCTTACGTAGACAGATTTCGATAAGGAGAAGAAGGCCTACCGCAATAACAAAGATAGAAATGTCGTGATAGGTGACTGTAAACTTTCCAATCTTGAGCACACCTTCAACCAGCTTATCAATTGTTTTAAATCGTGTGCCAAAAATAACGTCCCCAGCCGTGCACATGACGATGGCAAGTCCAAGCGTTACCAATACAGAATTAATCCCAAAATTGGGCTTTTTCCTTAAGGGGAAAAGCATCGACCTGTCAATGACCCATCCCAATATGAAGAGAATGGCTACCGCCAGCACAAAGGATAAGACATAATTGAACTTGTATTCGACAGAGAACAGCCATGCGAAATAGCCTCCCCAGAGTACGAAGGCACCTTGTACAAAATTGAAGATTCGTCCAACTCCATAAATGATCGTGAGGCCCATCGACATCACAGAATAAAGGCTGCCCAATATGATCCCGCTAATTACAGCATTGATAAACAGCGTGCTTATTCCCATGGTATCTATCCCCTGAAAAAGATAGCGTTACCTAAGGTATAGCTTCTGGATGATTTCAATAGAAATATTCGAACTCTCGTCCTCGTAAACGATCCTTCCGTCTTTCATTACATATCCTCGATCACTGATGGCTAAAGTTGACGCCACCTCTTGCTCTACCAGAATCACCGTTATCCTGCGTTCACGATTAATTTCCCTTATCTTCTTGAACACGTCCGCCTTCAACGAGGGAGCCAGTCCGACTGAAGGTTCATCAATCAAGATAAGGCGCGCACTTGACATCAATCCTCTTCCCATCGCGAGCATCTGACGTTCTCCGCCACTAAGGGTCGCCACGATTTGATGCTCCCGCTCTCCTAAACGAGGGAAAAGTTCCATGACCGTATTCAGATTCTTCTCCCGGTCTTTTCTTGCTCGTGAGTTATACGCTCCTAAAAGTAGGTTTTCCTTAACTGTAAGGTCCTGAAAAAGGTTCTTCTCCTCGGGCACATAAACAATCCCCATCTTAACCACTTTGTGCATAGGCAAATTGTTAATCCGGGTTCCACAAAATAAAATATCTCCCGAGTTAGGGGGCAAGAGACCACAGACTGTCTTGAGTAGAGTACTCTTTCCATGTCCGTTCGCCCCTAATACAGCAACAATCTCTCCCTCCTTAACCGTCAAAGAGATGTCTTTCAGTGCGTGAATCTTTCCATAGAAAGTGTTAACTCGTTCGACCTGCAGCATAGTGTTTCATCCCCAAATAAACTTGAATTACAGTGGGATCATCTCCAACAGTATTGGCTGATCCAAGGTAGATTTTCTCACCAAAGTGAAGAATCATGACTTCGTGGGATATTTCCACCAATTTATCGAAAAGATGCTCAACCAACAACAACGTTATCCCCATTTCTCTATTGACCTCTTGTATTACCCGTAAGTACTTCTCAATCTCCTGGAAATTCAACCCTCCTAGGGGTTCATCGAGGAGAAGAACTTTGGGCCCCGTTGCTAAAGCAGCTCCCAACATCACAAGCTTCCGGCTGTAAAGATCCAAATTCCCGGCGATCATTTCCTCTTTGCCATTTAGGCCCACAAACTCAATTATCTCCCCAATCGTTTTTAAACGCTTTTTTCCCGAGGTATGCCCGAACGTCATACCTATTTTAATATTGTTGAAGACCGAGAGCGTTGGAAAAACCACTGGAATCTGAAATGTCCTTCCGATGCCTTTGTGACAGACTGCCATGGGCTTTAAACCGCTTATTTGTTCTCCCTCGAGCCAGACACTACCCTCCGTGGGACGAATGGCTCCTGCAATTACATTGAGTAGGGTAGTCTTGCCAGCACCGTTAGGGCCTGCGATTCCAAACACACCTCCTCTGGGGACATCAAAAGTTACGCTTTTTAGGGCAACCATGGACCCGAAGCTCACCATCAAGTTCCTAACTTTGAAGAATGATTTATCCGGCACACCTGTCATGGTCGATCAAACCTCACAATTCAGTCGGTTTCTCTCGAAAACCTGATAAAAACATCCCAGAAAGCCATCAAATGGCGGGAGCAAGGTTTTCGACCAACCCTGCTCCCTTTCTCGTCCCCCCAATCCCTATTGAAAACTTAAGCCAGCCTATTTCAACCACGCTGGGATCTGAATCTTTGCTGATGCATATATCGGCGGACTCACCAGCTGATGCTTTAAATCCTGAATCTGGTAAACCGCAAAGGGCGCCAGCCCTTCACCTTGAATCACCGTCTGCGTTTCTGGGTGGAAGACATGTACCATACCCGTAAAAGAATACGGATATTCTCGTAACATCCGACATACTTCCTTGTAGTTCTTCTCGCTTCCTGCCTTCCTAACTGCCTCGGCCCAAATGAGCGACGTCGTATAGGTTCCAGCGGCTGTTCCCATCCCTGGCTTTTCTCTATACTTCTTCTCGTATGCTTGGCGCCAAGCCTCATATCGCGGGCCGAAAAAAGCGGTTGCCGTTCCCCAAAAGACTCCATTCGATTTCGTCTTCGCCAGATTAATAAAAGCTGGGTTACTTGGGCCATACTGCATGAAGATCAAAGATTTAACTGGGTTGTTATGGAACTGTTCAAGGAAAGCAACTTCATCCTGGGGCAGGTGATCGTTAAAGTAAATCACAGCAGGGTTTGACTGCCTGATCTTGGAGAGTACCGGCCCCCACTCAACAGTTCCAGCGGGAGTCTGCTCATCGACCACGATTTCCCATTTGCTCCTTTTGGTAACCGCCCTAAAACGTTTTGAGATCCGGTCATTGTACCCTCTTACCTGGGTCACAAGAGCGATCTTCTGATTTGGGAACTTGTATCCGCTCGCTTTCGGAAAAACACGGTCAATGAAGTCGAACGTTCCATCGCCGTAATATTCTTCCGTCGGGCAAGTTTGGAAGACGTTTCTGTATTTGTCAGGATTTTCTCTCAACGTGTTTGCTAATAGCGAAGAGGTATCCATATTGAGATAAGGGATCTGGTATTCCCCAAAAGTCTTGACGTCGATAACCCCTCCAAGATATTGAGTAATAATTACATCCACTTTATCTCGCGAAACGAGCTTTTCCCCGATACTGACAATCTTCTCACCCGAGAAGTCCCCTACGTCCCCTACGACCATCTCCAGCTTCTTTCCAAGTAACCCACCTTTCCCGTTCACCTCTTCCACGAAAAGCTCCACCCCTCTCACCATCTCCGTTCCTTCATCGGCAAAAGATCCAGTCAAAGGAACAACTACACCGACTTTAATCACATCTGCAGCCATTACCTCCTTGTAGAGAGAAAAAGAACTCAACGACACCATTACCATAATTGACAGAAACACGAACGTCCCCCTGGTTCTCATCTTTTGTCCTCCCTTAGTAAAAATTAATTCCACGTTCTTTAAATTTGCTTATACCTTAGCCCAGCCCATATCATCCTTAATGGTAACCCTCGCCCTCCTTTCTCATTAAATTCTTTGCTCCATTCCTGTATTCACCCCTTCCTTTTCAATCCTCCTTTCTTGCTGCTTGGTTTGCAAGATTCTCAAAAAAAGGGAAGTAAACACATTCTCCTAATCACAACTTCCCGCTATTCAAACATGGTGAATAGGCCATGGGTCCCAAGCTTACTGCTATGGTTGATCCCTTCATATTTCTACATATTTCTACATATTTCCATGTCTCAATCCTGAATTGGAAACTTGATTGTAAACATAAAATGAACTCCGTCATCCGCTTGACCTTGCACGGAAAGTTAACCGAGGGCATATAATATAGGTCATCTCTCGTGCTTCTCCGGCCAAGGATCATTACGTCATTCTCTCGCCCGATCTATTTCATTACCCGAACCATTTCCCCCTTTCAGAGAGAGGCCTTTTACTCTTTTTCCCCTTAGAGGGCTTTTGTACGCTCCTCTGTCTCCCTGAAGTTAAATCCGCGCTTCTTCAATTCTTCAATAAATTTCTTCGGATTAATGCTTTCCTCGGGGACAGTGAACCCACGCTTCGTAACGTCACCCCGCCCAATCATAAGGATACCGACAGAAAGGGGAACTCCGGTCTTAGTATTCCCCCACTCCTTTTCATGCTTAACCCAGAACTCATAGGTCAGCTTCGTATGCTCCCCTTTCTTCTCACCTGTCAACCATACTACCGAGGCACAGTACTCACTTCCCTGCTCTTCTTCCTCCTGTTCTTGAGATCCCAACACATGATCAATAAACTGACGAGGGCTAATAGATATCCCCTTGAAATCGACGGCTTCATCTCGCGTCAGTCCGAACTCAATGAGGGGCATCAATTTAGCAATCTCCTCATCCGGGAAAACAACCTTAATATCAACCAGTTTCACACCATTTATGTATTTACTTAGAGTTAGAGGCTCCGAATGAAGCGAATAATACGTCGGCTTCATTCCGATTGGCTCCGGAAATAGGACCATTTCTTTTCCTGACACACAAGGAACCTTCCTGTACTCCCCGTGATCATAAACGATGGGATTCCATGTGTACTCATCAATAACTGTCCGGATGGTCATGCCGGGCCCTTTAACCGAGGGACTTCCAGGAGCGGGGGCAACCCCACCCGCCCGAATGTGAATTTCGTCCACACGGTCAAGTTTCTCTGAGCCATATCTCGCCAAGACGTTTGTGATTCCAGGGCCTGACCCGCACCCGTGCAGGAGGGTAATCCCCGTCTTCCTTAACTCCCCGTCCAGCTCCATCTGTTTGATCGTCCCATAGAAAAACCCCCCCAAGTCAACTACATGAACCTTTGCCTCTATGGCCGCCCTAGTAATTTGAACAATCGTGCTATAGTAAACACAATTCGCAACAAGGTCACATTTCCTCATCTCACTGACAAGGCTATCGTGATTCATAACATCAATTCTCTCAAAACAGACCTTGGGGCTCCCAAGCTTTTCCAAATACTCTTCAGCCCGCTTCACGTTGACGTCGCCCACAATAATCTTGCTCACGTCGGGTTGGGTCGAGAGATCTTTTGTTACCGCTTTGCCAACTATACCTGCACCGCCCAAAACTAAAATCTTCACTTTATCCTCCTCTCTTTCAGTAGTGGCATCAGTCCTGCAGGGCAGCCTCCCTGCGGAAGCAATACCATGAAAAACAAAGAACCTCGGGCGAATCCCATAACGGTATTCTATTCACGACTCGTCAATCCTCCGATAATTCGAATCTCTCCTTAATCTTACGCCTCTCTAAATCGTTGCCGAAACAAGGATAGGGCTCGAACAGGCCTGTCCATTCCCACTTGTTCTCAAACGCGATTTTCGACGAACTCTTCCACACAACCCCATCCTGAGGACTATTGCCGGAAATACATCTCTCCCACAAGGCTCTGACCAACGTCATATAAACCTAATTCTCTAAGTCGCCTGTATGTAGGGTACCCGTATTTATCTCTCATCCTCCAAGCCGGTACTGTTCTGTTTCCTTCTTTCAAACCCCGATCTGGCCGGTTTCTTCTCACCCCTATCCCCCGCAAAACACCAGTCTTCAATATTCTCATCCGTTCAGCATCTTCCTTCGGTCATTATGCCCCAATCAAGTTCCACACACATTCCCCTATTCCGCCCAGTTCTTCTTTCCCCAATATCTATCCCCATTGCGGCTTGTAAAACCTCATTTCCCAACGAGGTGCCTCGTCCCGAATTTTCAATGGCACTCCACTGGAAAGAGAAAGGAGGACAAATCCATTTCAGGAGAAGATCTGCAATTATATTCTCGACCCGATATTTGTTCACAAATTCACTTCGTTCTCCCGCAGCAAGGATGTCCGCCCCTTCATTGGGCCGTTCTCACTCCACACTTTCGCTCAAACGGCAATCATAATTCGAAAGGGTCAAAGCCACCGTGTGATTCTGCGGACATAAACCCAACGGAACCATTTCAGGAACGTAAATTCACCAGCCGGTCCTAAAAAACAGAACACATTCCCGTTCAAGCCGTTAGAACTTTTCGCCCTTTCAATGACCACTTTGTGAGCACAAAAGAACCACTTCTCATGCAATCGCACGCCTCACTTCCCGCGGTCAAAAACCTTCAAACGTGCTATCCATCCAACCATGCCCCCAGGCATAAACAGAACTATAATCCCAATTATTATGCTATAGACAAGGAAGCGAAAGTTTCCAAAAGTTCGGAGATATTCTGCGAGGAAAGTAAGGACAAATGCCCCAACAACTGGACCTTCAAGGGTTCCAATTCCCCCGAACAATCCCATAACAAGCACTCCAAAAATTATTCCGGTTCCCATAATATCCGGAGTAAGAATCCCAATGTAGTGTGCATAGAATGCCCCCACTATCCCCGCCAAGAATGACGTCACAACAAAGCCAAATCTCTTAAACATAACTACGTTCACTCCAATACTCTCCGCCGCCTCCTGGGACTCTCGAATCCCAATCACTGCCAATCCCAGCGGGGAGTGCATCGCCTTACTAATTACAATCCAAGTTAGCCAAAACACCGCTAATGCCACGTAATAATAAGGGATGCGCGTCGTGCCCACAAAAATCCCTGGAACCGACAGCCCCATCTGCCCTCTTGTTAAGCTGACCCAGTTTGAACAGGTAATCCGTAAAATCTCAGCGAAAGCAAGTGTCACAATAGCCACGTAGGGGCCTCTGAGCCTGAAAGTTGGCCAGCTGATTACCAGGCTTATCAAAGTGGCCCCCAGTCCTCCCACTATCATTGAGAACCAGGGGGAAACACCTGTTCTCGTTACCAGAATTGCTGTGATATAGGCCCCTAAACCGAAAAAGGACTGATGACCAAACGAGTAGACGCCCATGAAGCCAAAAAGCACGTTCCAGCTAGCGGTAAGCGTTGCAAACACTAACGAAAGGATAAGGAGGTGAAGGACGTATGCATCGGTTTCTAATAACGGTAGGACGATTAAAAAAGTCATAACAATCCAGTTGAAATAACGTTTACAAGACTGGACTAAACTCACATCCATAAACCGGTCCTTTTTCAGGCTTCTTTTATTCCCATAAGTCCTCGCGGTCTCCACGTCAACACAGCGATGACGGTGAGAAAGACGCAGACGTCCTTCCAAGCTGAAGAGATAAAAAGGACGGCAAGGCTTTCGAGAATACCGACAATGAATCCGGCATAGATGGCTCCCTTCAGACTGCCCAATCCCCCGAAGATAACAATCGAAAATGCAAGAAGGATCACATTGGCTCCCACCGTCGGATATGCATTGTAGATCGGTATCAGCAATGCTCCGGCGGCCGCCGCCAGCGCGGCGCTTAGCCCAAATGCACCAAAAAGTACCTTGTTGATCGGAATTCCAGCTAAGGCTGCGGCTTCTCGGTTTTCGCTGACAGCCCTCAAGGCAAGACCAACTCGGGTATACTTAAAAAGAGCCAGTAGTAGAGATATGAGTAGGAGGGATCCCATAAGGATAGCAAGTTGGTCGAAAGTCATAATAATGAACCCGAGACGGATTATGCCACTGAAAAACATGGGAATTCCCTTGTATTGAGGGCCGAACACATTGAGAACAAGATTTTGGAAGAACATCGATAACCCAATAGTCATCATTAGGGTTCCCATCTCGTAATCCGTTCTCCCATAGCGTCTAATCGGCGCGATCGTGAGTTTCTCGCAGGTGACCCCTACGAGACCTACGACTACAATAGCTCCAAGCACAAGGAGCAACACGCTACCTCCTATATGGGTGAAAATAAAATAAGCAATGTAGGCTCCCAACATAAAAAACTCCCCGTGAGCCAGATTCAAAACTCCCACGATACCCCAGATCAGCGAGAAGCCGGCGGCGATGAGAACATAATTGGACCCCAAAATAATCCCGTAAAAAACCTGTTGCGTGATAACTTCAAAGTCGAACATTTTTCCTTTTAAAGACCAAGATAG
>Ga0272448_1002398_pt1 | contig 23550 bp, 24 predicted proteins | sample YNPCB0191_FD_202220 | JGI IMG/M metagenome (GOLD analysis project Ga0272448, IMG submission 202220) | Hot spring sediment microbial communities from Yellowstone National Park, WY, United States - YNP-CB-019-1 | ecosystem: Environmental > Aquatic > Thermal springs > Hot (42-90C) > Sediment... | reverse complement strand
GTCTCCTCTAGCCGAGACTGTGATCTTTTTCTTCTTATCTCCACTCTTCTCTACCAGATAGCTCACTGCAGAATTTCCGGTAAGGTAGCTCTTGAAGCCGAATCTCTTTTCAATGAACGACTTGGGCAAGGTTGTTAGAAATCCAAGATCATATCTTGATGCAACATCCAGCAGGTAGTGTAAGTTCTCTAATCCCTCCACGTAGGTCCTTCTCTTGATCGCGTCCTTTATGTCAAGCCCGGTGTAAACATACTTTGAAAGCGCCTGAGACCCTAAGCCTTCTGCTGCTTCGGCCAACAGGATGGCTGAAGACCCCTCCTCCAAGGCTGAGAGAATATTCCAAAGGGCGTTGAGTGATTGATCCAGCGTGCGACATTTTTCTTCTTCGCCTGGTGTCACGATCGCCAAAGGGATCTTAGAATTCAGTTTCTTCAGCGAATACTTCAAGAGCTCCTCACATGCCCTCTTGTGCACTTCAGCAAAATTTCCGATGAAGGCGTTGCTGAATCCATCTCTGCCAGGCAACACTTCGATCCCCTTGAGATCTTTGATTTCTTGGGCGACTCTGTCAGCGAACCAGCTTGCGGCTGTCTCCTTTCCAGGATTTGGCCTAAGGTCGCTTTCCCGCTTGATCGCCTCAAACTTGAGGTCCGCTCCTAAGAATTCTGTCAAGGCAGCTGAACCGCCTGAGAACCCAAATAGTGGGCTGAATCCGACGCTTGACACAAAATGTAGGTCTCTCTTTGTAAAGACAGTGGGTAGCTTAAGTGGCACACCGTCTACCACCGAGACGGGGACGACTTCCTCGTCTACCTTGAGAAGTGGGCAGGCGGCATCCTTAAGCTCTCTTCTCAAGTGTTTGATCACCTTCTCGTTAGAGTAGATGTTCGTCTTTGTCGGAGCTAAGTAGCCCATGAGATATTGAATAAACCTGACTGTGGATGCTTCGGTGTCGCCTACAAGTAGATTTACCTCATTCAACATCTTCAGCGGCTGAACTTCCTTTTCCAGCCGTTCCGTCATCAACTCTGGCAGGGGATCTTCGATGACTTGGCCGAGTCTCTCACGTTGGATCTCTAACGCTACCTCAACCTTCCCATATCTTAACCACACCTCTGGCATCTTCTCTGTCACCAACCATCAACAGGATATAGATAAATTCTTGCGTTCAGGGAATATGTTCCAAAAAAGTCTTTATCTTGGAGGTAGCATATCTAGCGCCATATGGCCGGCAAAGCCTTCAAGGTTCTATGGTTTAACGAATACAGTGGAATAAGGATCACTTACAGAGACGTCAGTTTGGTAACCGACCCCTGCGAAGTCCAGGCCTCCATCATAGGTCCTATAAACTATGTACTCATCTCACATGAGCATCCAGACCATCTGGATGTGAGGCTTGTCGGTGAGCTTTCAAAGTATTCGCCTCTCGTGTTAGCAGACACGGAATCGAGTGCAAGACTGAAGAAGTACATCCAAAGAGAGCGTCTAAGGGTGATGAGGCCTGGAGACTCTTACAGGGACTCGAAGGTTACCATATCGGCATACAAGAGCGTTCATCCAGCTGTTAGCCCCGTCACATACCTGATAGAGTACTCTGATGGCGCAAAGATCTTCCACGCAAGCGACTCCTTGGTATCAGGGGAGCATTCGCTCATAGGAAAAATGGACGTCGATTTAGCCTTCATACCGATTGGGATAGCCCCAGGTGCCTCACCCAAAAGCGGCAGCGAAATGGTTCACGTAATACAGCCGAAGGTGGCTGTGCCCGTGCATGGGACGAGGTTCAATGATTTCAAGTCATTGGTTGAATCCAGGGAACCGAGGACAAGGGTACAGATATTACCCAGAGATATTGAGACTCAGGTGGAAGTATGAGTTGGAATTCGCAGCGGCCTTCATATGTTAGAGAGCTTGCCAGATCACTTGTAAAGACTCAAGCGCTGAAATTCGGCGTCTTCACCTTGACAAGTGGGAAGATGAGCAGCTACTATATCGACCTCAGGCTTGTACCCAGTTATCCGACAATATTCAAGAAGATTGTCGGAATGTACAAAGATGTGATAATGAACCATGTAAAGTTGTCCAGTTTCGATGCGATCTGCGGCATCCCAACTTCAGGCCTGGTCTTCGCTACCGCGATAGCCCTATCTCTAGGAAAGCCGCTGATATATGTGCGAAAGGAGGCTAAACCACATGGGACGCAGAGGAACATAGAGGGTTTCGTTAAGCCCGGGGACCGAGTCCTACTAGTGGACGACCTAATAACGACCGGCACCTCTTTGATTGCATCAAGAGAGTTGGTTGCGGCCGAAGGCTGCGAAACAACCGACGCAGTTGTCTTGGTTGACAGAGAAGAAGGTGGCGTCCAAAATCTCGAAAAGGTCGGAGTAAAGCTTCATTCTGTCGCTAAAGTCACGGAGCTGGCGAGAGAACTCTACGACAACAATGTCATAAGTGAGGGAGAATACAAGGCTGTCTTGAAACAGATAGGAAAGACATAAATGCACCCATAGACTTACAGTCTCCACTTTATTGGAGGCCACACCTACCAATCTGGGAGAGGATGAAGTCGGTAACACAGGACCGGCTGGTGCCTAATGATTTCACTGGTATACCATGAGCCCTAACTGTTCGAGCGTCTGATGCAGGTTAGAGACAGCATCGTAGACTTCCCTTTCCTTCTTGGCACCAGTGCAGACCAGTTTGCCGCTGGCGAACAAAAGTATGACAGTCTTAGGCTGCAGCATCCTGTGAATGAGCCCAGGAAACTGTTCAGGCTCATACATAGACCTGGGCAGCTTCATGGCAGCCTCCTCTAGATCAACTCTTCCCCCTAGACTTGCTGATGCGACAATGTTCTGTATCTCTATGATCGGCTCATTTGCGATTTCTATTCCACCTTCCTTAAGCATCTTGACAACTGTGTGAACTGCCTTGAAGGCTTGCTCCTCAGATTTCCCGCCCGTGCACACCATCTTGCCGGAGCTAAAGATAAGCGTGGCTGTCTTGGGCGTCTTCAACCTGAACACCAGCCCAGGAAACTGATCTGGCCTATATTCAACATTCGTGAACCTACGTGTTATTTCAATCAAACTTATGCTCTGGTTAACAGAAGCTGAAGCAACCACATTTTCTATGCTCACTATACGTTTTCCCTTTGACATTCTATCTCGTTGAACACTTATAAATGGGGTATATAAAAGAGTTTACACAGTAGGATGTCCAGAAAACCTAGAGCATGAGATGCATGAGCCGTGAGCCCCTTTAACCAGCAGATGTGACTGAAGGCGAAAAGCTTCAGGCGAAAGCTGTAAGCTCCCGACTTTCGCGGAGTAGGTCACCTCAAGAATTCTTCTGTCATGGCAGTCAGCTGGCTGGTCATATCTTAGTCGCTAGAGTTGAATGGGGGAAGTTTCTTTCCTCTGGTGTTTGCGGCTGCAAAGATTACTGGAACAGGACGGTGTAGGTCAAATTGACTCTCTTGAGATATCGGCATCTGGCACCTATGTTAGATAGCGTGCAGTATGTCTGTGTCTTAACCGACGAGGATGCTGAGAGGAGGTTAGCGTCTGCCCTTTCTAGGCATGTAGAAGTCGACATATACCAGGTATATGATCAAGAGTGCTATGATCAAATAGTTGACTGGTGGTGCGAGTGCTTTGCCTATGTAGCCTGCATATGGTACCCTGATGCCTACATATCTCCCCACATAGTTTTCTCTTAGAACATAGGATGGGTCAGGGGCATGGTTGTTGTCCCCTTTTGTGATGAATGCTTTCTCGCCGTCGCTGATTTTGACGTCCACTATCCTGTGGACTATCCTCGTGTGGTAGATGGAGCTGTTGAATATGATTATGTCTCCAACCTTCAAGTTGTCGTAGTTGGTCCTATCGATGATGATCAAGTCGCCATCCTCTAATGTTGGATGCATACTGATTCCTTCGACGTAGAAGAATGGAGATATTCCGAGGATGATGGTAGCGAGCAGTATGAGCAGGGAAGCAAACAGTAGGACGAGGATGATATCTTCTGCGATCTCTTTTATCCTTTTGCGTCTTGCTAGAAGGTTATCCATACCCTTTTTGTCTCCTCGGTGAACTGGAACTGGATCATCTGCCCAGTTGCAAACTTTATCGAGACGATGTTCTTTGAGCCGTCGGTTGGAATGTAGGGGATAAACGTGTACAGTTCGAATGCTGTAAAGGGTGCGACAAGATCTGGTGTGGTATAGAACTTTGAGGGGCTGCTACCGTTTATCTTGACCTCCGATATGAAGGTGTTCATTGGGATGATGGAATTCGATCTGATGGTGATTATCAGCCACTTGGGCTCAACCAGATAAAGGGATACTTTGTCAACGTACGCCTCCAGGTTTTCACACCAGACTGTTAGGCCTGCAATTCTATAGTCATCTGTGGGTTGGGCGTCTACACCCTTCCATTTGCTCAGATACTCTGCGAATGCCCACGTTATCCTAGAAAGCTGAATACAGTACTCATTCCATTCTTCGCCTTCTTCGAGGCTCTTGTACGCTATGACGCCATAGTTGGTCGAAGACAAACCTTGAGTTACATTATTCATCTTCCTGAACAGGACAAGGTTGAAGAGGAAGGCGGTTGTGTTATATGCTCCAACGTGGAAGACCACCGTTCTCACAGCCAGATAGGATGAGTTCGCCCCGAAAAGCGGTTTGGATGCCTTCGCAGCCAAAGATATCACCATGTTTCCTCCCACAATGTAGCTGGTTGTAGCATTCTTTCCCGTGTACACGATCTGAGGGACCATAAGGGGGGTTGAGGGTGTCATGTTGATTGCATTGTTACCCTCATAGCCTCCGATCCTACTGACCTTCGACCCATTACCGAGGCTCCAATCGTTGACCCTGTCGCCTTGAACGTCCTCGAATCCGCTGTTTGCGAAGATTGGTATAAGCTGCTCCTTTATAGTCCTAGACGAAACCTCCTCCACTGCCCATGGGAGAAAGGGCAACAGCGTGCAAGCTAATAGGACGACGCTAATTATCATTAGAACAATTAGCTTCTTTGTTCCCCATCTCCAGAAGCCTTTCATGTCCAAGGTTACCATCCCATTTTCAAAGCGCTTGAACTAAAATATTTTCCCCTTTCCGCGTCCACTGTCGAAAGGAATCCGCTGGCAGCTTTCTTCTCAAAGCGTCGAAGACGGCATGGAAGTCTTGCAGGAGATGAAGGCATGCTTTGTTCCCCCATAATTCGATCTAATAAACGTTGTTTCAGATCAAGGTAGTGGATTCTGTCTCTCCAGTCTCGTTTGGGCCGAAGTCTTTCAAGACTTCCGCGATATCGACATGAGAAACGGGTTTCCCTCGTGTTTCTGATGTGTGTCCATCAGTATCTACTCCAGGTCTAGCCACATCTTATTTTAGAGAAGCTCCGACTTGTATCCATAATATGCAAAGGGAAGGCCATCGATTTTCTTTCAAAAAAATGCGGGGCTGGTACGTATTGGGGCGTCCGATGCTCTGGCTAGGACGGAAATCTGCGGCTTTGCCAGAATGTTTATATACGGTAAGTCGTCGAATACCAAAGATAAGGAGTATAAAACATGAGAGGAATATCAAGAACAATCACAGCAATAGCGATAGTCGTTCTCGTGGTCATAGTTGGGGCGGTGGCTGTACTGATGCAGCCGCCTGCTCCGACTGTGACTGTAACGACCACAGCCACTACTACTACGACCACGATTAAGCCTCAGAACCCGGACACATTTGTCGAAGAAACCATAGGCGAACCCGATTACCTCGACCCAGCGGTTGACTATGAGTCAGCTGGTGGAGAAGTGATACAGAACTGCTACGAAACCCTGATGTGGTATGAGGGAACAAACGCCTCGAAGGTGGTGCCTTGGCTTGCTGAAAGCTATACAATATCACCGGATGGCCTGAGCTACACCTTCAAACTTAGGACAGGAATAAAGTTCCATGATGGAACAGTCTTCAACGCGAAAGCCGTCAACTACTCCATTGTGAGAGCGATACTGATAGCTGATCCAAATGGGCCTGCATGGATGCTGGGGCCATTAAAAGGCGCTGAAGAGCTGATGTACGCCATACAAGAGAACGCAACTCAGGCTGATGTCGCAGGATGGCTCAAGAGCAAGCCAATAGAAGTCCTCGACGACTACACGGTGAGGTTCAACCTAGACTACCCATACGCTCCCTGGCTTTCGGTCCTAGCATACTCTGTGTCGTCGATAGTTTCTCCATCATATGTTGAAGCACATGGCGGAATAAAGGTAGGAGAACACAATGAATGGATGGATAGACATGCGAACGCGGGCACAGGCCCCTACGACCTTCAGTCATGGGAGCCGAACGTGGTAACGCTTGTCAGGAACGACAACTACTGGGGTGGGCCAAAGGGAGACCTTAAGCCGAAGCTGAAGACGATAATTATCAGAGGGGTAGCGGATGCGAACACGAGACTTCTCGACCTTCTGAAGGGAGATGCGGACGTAGCATACATACCAGTTGCGATCAGAGACCAGGTCATGGACATGTCTATATGGTTGAACGAAAGGAAGATAGTTGTGAAGCCGGAGCTTGCTGACAAGATAAAGATTCCAGGTCCATATCCAACCTTGACCATCGACGCCATAATGTTCAACCAGAAGATCAGAGATGAAATAACTAAGGAGCCTGTTGCATTCCAGCCCTTTGCAGATATCAGGGTTAGGAGAGCATTTGCTTTGGCATTCGACACACAGACTTATCTGAGAGATGTTCTAAAGAACTTCGCAACCAAGCCTAATGGTCCAATTCCTGAGGGAATGTTCGGCTACAATCCAAATATACCTAGACAAGAATACAACTTGACGAAGGCGAAAGCCTTGCTTCTGGAAGCCGGCAAAGACCTAGGCTTCAGCCCAGAAAACCCCAAGACTCTTACCCTATACTATAACACAGGCAACCTCGCAAGAGAAAAGGCTTCGCTGCTTATTGCCAGTGCAATCAACACGCTCAATGTGGGTCTGACGATACAGGTCGTGCCTCTTGACTGGCCAGCCTTCCTTGCAAAGCAGAGAGCTCGAGCGCTTCCATTCTTTGTTGTAGGTTGGGCGCCTGACTATGTGGACCCTGACGACTATGTCATACCTTTTGGGCACTCAGAAAAGGGAACATTTCCTCTAACCATGAGCTACAAGAACGCTGAAGTGGATGCACTGATTGAGGCGCAGGCCAAAGAAGTTGACCCAGCTAAGAGACAGGCGATGTTGGACCAGATTGTCACAAAGATAAATGACGACTGTGCCTACATCTGGCTTGAGCAAGATTTGGCCGCCCCTTGTATGAGAACCTGGGTGCAGGGTTGGTTCTATAATCCAGCATACAGCAGTACTACCTTCCTCTTCGCGTACTTGTCTAAAGGGTGATACACCCTCTCCTCTTCTTTTTTAGGTGAATCGTCTTGAGGCTTTATGAATATTCGATAAGACGATTATTCCTATTGATATTTGTATTATTGGGTGTGACCGTTTTCACTTTCTATTTGTCTAGAGTGGTCTTGAACCCGCTTGGAGCTTATGTTACAGAGAGAACTCGGCCTGAAGCCATCCCGATAATCGAGAAAAGGCTTGGGCTCGATAAACCTTTCTTTGTACAATACGCCATATACCTAGAAGACCTCGTAACATTGAATTGGGGTTGGTCTAGGGTGGCTCACATGCCTGTAATAGAAGCCCTATGGTACAGGTTTCCTGCAACAGCCGAATTGGCCATCGCAGCCTTCCTTATCACGATAGCATTGGGTGTGCCTCTGGGGATCCTAAGTGCGCTAAAGAATAATAAGGCCATCGACCACATTATAAGGATAATTGCTCTGACCGGAATATCGATACCGGTCTTTTGGCTTGCTCTCACCCTCCAGTATTCGCTGTCTTATCTGCCTAAAGTCAATGGTCTGCCAAGTCTTCCATCAAGTGGCAGATTCGACTCAATGCTCGCACAGTCTTATCCGTTCACAAGGTACACAGGCTTTGTGATCTTTGACTGCCTGATACAGGGAAACCTGGTTATGGCTGCCGATACCTTCATACATCTGATACTGCCTTCCATAACCTTGGCCTTCCTAAGCGTGGGCCAGATCACAAGGGTGGCTAGGTCCAGTATGCTTGAAGTCATGAGACAAGACTACATATCGACGGCGCGGGCGTATGGCCTGTCAGAAAGAGTCGTCATATATAAGTACGCACTTAAGAATGCGTTGATCCCGGTAACGACGGTGAGCGGTCTAATGTTCGGAGGCCTGCTCGGTGGGGCGCTGATCACCGAGACGATATTCGCGTTTCCGGGGATGGGGCAGCTGACCGTCTTTGCCATATCTTCAAACGATTCCTACACAATTCTCGCCTTTACCATATTGGCTTCATTCATCTATGTGATCATAAACTTGGTTGTCGACCTCCTTTACGCAAAGCTTGACCCAAGGATCAGATACTGAGGCGATGCCATGAACAAGAAGCAGACGAGCATGTTCTGGATGGATGTCAGATATGCACTTTCCTTGATCAGAAGAAACAAGCTCGTTGTCGCAGGATTTGTGCTTGTTGGCTTCTTCCTGTTTCTGGCAATCTTCGGAGACTTCATCGTGGATCCTGGTGTAGCGAAGGTCGTCGACTACCCCAACGCAAATAAGCCTCCCTCTTGGCAGCATCCATTCGGCACAGACGATAACGGAAGAGACATAGTCACAATGGTCGTGCTTGCCGCCAAATACGACTTGGCGGTTGCATTCTCTGTCATAAGCGTTTCTATCGTGATAGGAATAGTCGTCGGCTCGGTTTCCGGCTACTTCGGCGGCTTGATAGATGAAGCTATCATGAGAATAACAGACATATTTCTGGCCTTTCCAGGTCTGGTGCTCGCGATGGCTATAGCGACAGTCTTAGGCAGGTCGTTCACGAACCTAATGCTCGCATTAATAGTTGTCTGGTGGTCAGGGTATGCGAGGATAATGAGAGGCCAATATGTTTCTGAACGTGAGAAACCATATGTTGCAGCAGCAAAGATACTTAATATCCCCAGCTGGAGGATCATGTTTAAGCATATTCTGCCAAACGCGATCTATCCGATGCTGGTGATCATGACAATGGACATGGGTGGCGTAATATTGACAGCGGCAGGCCTCAGCTTCATAGGGCTAGGCCCTTCACCCTTCGAGCCCGAATGGGGGTCGCTGGCATCTAGAGGTGCAACCTATCTTCTGCAGGCGCCATGGATCATCTTCTTCCCAGGCTTGGCTATACTTTTTGCAAGTTTAGGCTTCAACCTCGTCGGAGACGGCCTCAGAGACGTTCTAGATCCGAGGCTAAGGAGGTGACATCATGCTTCTCAGAGTCCAAGATCTTGTCGTCGAATTCTACACCTACAGAGGCACCGTGCATGCTCTGAATGGGGTCACCTTCGATCTAGACTACGGCGAAGTCTTGGGTTTGGCTGGCGAGACTGGAAGTGGAAAGTCTGTGACAGCCTTCTCAATCCAAAGGCTTCTCCCATCAAATGCCAGAATCGTTTCAGGCAAGGTCGTCTTTGACGGAGTCAACCTTCTCGACTTAACAGAAGAAGAAATGAGGCTGATCAGGGGAAAGAAGATGGCCACGATATTCCAAGATCCACACACATATCTTAATCCAGTCTTCAAGATCGAGAGGCAGTTTATAGATATTCTTGCCCAACATGACCCAGAAGTCGCGGGAAAGAGCAAGAAGGAGAGAGAGAAGATCGCTTTCGAGAAGGCTGTTGAAATGCTGAAGAAGGTTAAGATGCCCGCGCCTGAAAGAATCATGCAGATGTTTCCACATGAACTAAGTGGTGGAATGAAACAGAGAGTGCTGCTGGCCATGGCATACTCGCTCCATCCAAAGCTCATAATAGCAGATGAAGCGACGACGGCATTGGATGTCACGATTCAAGCTCAAGTACTAGAAATAATGAAGGACCTCCAGAGGGAAAGAAATGTCTCTGTACTCCTAATAACCCACGATCTAGGCATAATAGCGGAAAACTGCCAGAAGGTCGCGATAATGTACGCGGGGCGTGTGGTCGAATTCGGGCCTGTGACGAAAGTTCTGATTTCACCCAAGCATCCATACACTCAAGGCCTTATTAGAGCTCTGCCGAGGACAGACAAGGAGGTCAAGCCTATTGGAATTCCAGGCACCGTACCAGATCTCGTTAACCCTCCCACAGGATGCCCCTTTAACTTGAGATGCCCATACGCAATGGAGGTGTGTAAGACGAAGGTGCCTCCTTACTTCTCAGAAGACGGGATCAATGTCTCATGCTATCTTTACGTTAGGGGATGATCATGGAAATAATGAAGGTAGACGGCCTCGTCAAACACTTTCCAATACTCGGCGGAATACTCCAAAAGACCGTAGGCTACGTCTACGCGGTAAATGATGTCTCCTTCACCGTCGAGAAGGGGGAAACCTACGGGCTTGTCGGAGAATCGGGAAGTGGGAAGACGACAGTTGGTAGGATAATCGTCAAGCTCCTAGAGCCTACCTCGGGTAAGATATTCTTTGACGGATCAGATGTGACCACAGTCAAGGGAGGCGCACTGAAGGACTACAGAAGGAAGGTTCAGATGGTATTTCAAGACCCCTATGCTTCGATGAATCCCAGAATGACGGTGAAGAGCATGCTGCTGGAGGTCATGAGAACCCATTCGATCAACAGGGGCTCAGAGTACGAGCAGGCCGTTAAACTGATGGAAAGGGTTGGCATGAGCGAAGAGCATCTTTACAGATACCCACATGAGCTTTCAGGCGGCCAAAGACAGAGGGTGGTGATCGCCAGAGCACTTAGCGTTGACCCAAAATTTATCGTCCTCGACGAGCCAACCGCCTCCCTTGATGTGTCAGTTCAGGCTCAGGTCATCGATCTCCTCAAAGAGCTTCAACAGAAATATGGGCACTCTTATCTGCTGATAACCCACAACTTGGCGATCATAAAGTACATCAGCCATCACACAACTGTGATGTATCGTGGTGTCTGGGTTGAGTCTTCTCCGACGATCGATCTTTTTGATAGCCCACAGCATCCGTACACGATTGCTTTGATGTCCGCGGTTCCCGTCCCTGATCCCTCAATTAAGAGGGATAGGATAATCTTGAAGGGTGAGCCGCCTAATCCAATTGACCAAGTTAAAGCATGCCCCTTCCAAGACAGGTGCCCATATGTAATGGACATATGTAGGGAAAAGATGCCTCCTGACATCGACCTTGGTAGGGAGCATTTGGTGAGATGTTGGCTTCGAAAGTGAAAGCCGACTACAAAGACTTCCTAGCTCTGACGATCGCCTTCATCAAAGTGCTGTTTCCGATGATCATCGCAATCATATTGGTTCTCGTTCTGGTTTCAATTCTCTTGTTCCACTAGCCGACATACAATATTCTGTCGGTGGCCACCTTATTGAATGCTCGAAAGATTATTAGGCTAATTGGATCAAAGAGCTGCAGTGGCGATTTTGAGCTTCAACTCTAAGACGATTCTCAAGGTGTTGCCTTATCTGAGAGGAGACTTCGTCGACTTGCCAACTGTCTCCAGTGAAACTGGCGTCCCATATCAGACCATTCGAGAGATCTTGGAGTTCCTAAAAGAAGAAGGCTGCACCACAGAAGAAGGAGGATGCTTCAGGTGCCTTAAGGGTGCAACGGTCTCCTTGGCGATCGAAGCAATAAAGGCAGGTGCATCATTCGAAGAAGTGTTGAAGGCTGTCGGATGGCAGGATTTCGAATCCTTCGTAGACATCGTACTTGCCGCATATGGGTATAGGACCTTCAAAAACTACAGGCTTAAGAAGCCACGGATCGAAGTAGACGTATTCGCAAGAAGAGGGCGCTTCGGTCTACTCATAGACTGTAAGCAGTGGCACAAGATACTTAGCCCCTCGAACCTGGAACATATCGTGAGAAAGCAGATCGATCGCGCTAAATCGTTGCTGACATATGACAGCAGTCTGCCAAAGGACCTAATCCTGATTCCAGTCGTTGTCACACTATTTCCATCATATGTCAAATGCTATGAAGGAGTCCCTGTTGTAGCCTGTAGCGCTCTAAAGTCGTTTGTTGGCGAAGTGGAAGGGCGAATGGACGAGTTCGTCAAGGTGAGTTTAGAAGATGGGGACGTCTATGTCAGAGTCTGAATGGCTTCCTACGAAATACTGATGGCAGAATTGTGGAAGGTTCGCTCAGGGTTGCCTTTTCTTCTCAGGATCCGACATGAGCTTAGCCTTAAGGGCTCATTCAAGTTGACGTCCTTTCTATGACTTAAGCCGGGAGATTGACCAATCAATTCAAAACCTGATGTCTGCTCCTATCTTCTTCTTTTTCGCAAAATTCTTTTAATGTATGCTTCCATATGTCGGTCGATGATAAAGGCGGTCTTCTTCGACCTCGATGGAACATTGGTAGAATTCAAGTTGGATGTCAGGGGATCAAAGGCGGAGGTCTTGAGCCTGATCAGATCTGTGGCTCCAGGTGTCAAAGGATTGAATGAAACCTGCAGCTACTATTCTATGTTGGATAAAGTCCGAAAATCCGTCGATTCCAAGACATATGAGAGGATTCAAGGATCGGCATACGCCATCCTAGACAGATATGAGATGGAGGCTGCAAAAGAAACAAGCTTAAGAGAGGGCGCTTTAGACGTTCTAAAATATCTCAGGATTTCAGGGAAGAAGATCGCGCTTCTCACAAATAGTGGTAGACGTGCCGTCGGCCTCATACTTGAGCGGTTCGATATCGAAAAGTACTTCGACAAGGTGCTAACACGTGATGAGCTGAGTTCCATGAAGCCATCGCCGGAGGGAATCTGTCTTCTGTTGAATCTCTTCGGCCTAAAGCCTGATGAATGTGTTACGGTAGGCGATGGGGCGATAGATATCATACCTTCGAGAACAGTAGGATTAAAGTCCATCATCGTGGCTGGTGGCTATGGCCCGTTTAGAAAGGTGCTGGAGCAGAAGCCTGACTACTTGATCCAAAGCCTCAGCGACCTCCCAAACTTGCTGGAGCTGCTGGAGACGAGTCTTTGACTTGAATGTGATGTTAAGCCAGAAAGGCTTATAACCTGTGATTGAGCAATTTTCAAGGCAGAGTGAAAACGTTGAGCGCACATGAGACAGCGTTACAGCAGCTGAAAGTGGCTGCAGAACACTTGAATCTCGATATGGCAACCTTAGATGTGCTGAGTAGACCGAAGAGGGAGCTTCAGGTGAGCTTTTCAATCAAGATGGACAACGGCCAGCAGAAGGTGTTCACAGGCTATCGAGTTCAACATAATGACGCACGTGGGCCCTACAAAGGAGGGATAAGATATCATCCTGCTGTTGAAATAAACGAAGTTCGCGCTCTGGCCATGTGGATGACCTGGAAGACTGCAGTTCTGAACATTCCATATGGTGGCGCAAAGGGTGGGGTCACATGTAATCCTAAGGAGATGTCGAAGCCCGAGCTGGAAAGGCTGACAAGGAAATATACGGCCATGATATTTCCGATCATTGGGCCATACACGGACATTCCAGCTCCGACAATGGCCTGGATAATGGACACCTACAGCAAAATGGTCGGCTACCAGGTTCCAGCTGTTGTAACCGGGAAGCCAATATCTTTGGGTGGTTCATGTGGGCGTGCCACTTCCACATCCCGTGGAGTCATAGTCGCCGCGAAGGAGGCTGCGAAGACGTTTAGGAGGGGTTTGGCTGGACGTGGCATAGCCGTTCAAGGATATGGCAATGTTGGAGCCAATGCGGCGATCATAGGCAGAGAATATGGTGCAAAGATCGTTGCCGTAAGCGACTCAAAGGGTGGAATATACAATGAGAGGGGACTTAATCCGCTGGATGTGCTCAAGCATAAAGAGAGGACAGGCTCTGTCGTAGGCTTCCCGGGAACAAAGGAGATATCAAACGAGGAGCTGCTTGAAGTGCCATGTGATATTCTTATTCCTTCGGCGCTTGAAGGCCAGATCCGAAGTGAAAACGCAGGAAAGATACAGGCTAAGATAATTGTGGAAGGAGCGAATGGTCCAACTACGCCTGAAGCTGACAGAATTCTTTTCGATCGAGGCGTCATGGTGGTGCCAGATATATTAGCCAACGGTGGGGGTGTGCTCGTGAGCTATTTTGAGTGGGTACAGAACCTATCACGTCTATATTGGACAGAGGAAGAAGTCAACAAGAGGCTTGAAAAGAAGATGCGTGAAGCTTTCCTTGAAGTATATGATATCTCGAAGTCTAAGGACGTAGATCTGAGGACGGCGGCGTTGATCTTGAGCGTAGGAAGGGTGGTTGAGGCAATGAAGCTTGCAGGCGACTTCTTCTAGGATTGCGCTTTAAGACTTAAATATTCTCTGAGGCCCACAAGAGACATAATGCCCCTTATAGGTGCTCACGTATCTATCTCCGGCAGCATCAGTCTATCCTTTGATAGGGCGAAGTCGATGGGATGCACCGCCTTTCAGATCTTCACGAGAAATCCACGTGGCTGGAAGACGAAGAAGCTTGAAGACGACGACTACGTTAGCTTCTTGGAGAAGCTGGAGTCAACAAAGCTTCTTCCGATAGCCCACATGCCATATCTTCCAAATATAGCATCACCCGATGCCGAAGGCTACCGTAGATCCGTAGAGGTTCTCACGGAAGAAATGCTGAAATGCAGCAGGCTCAGAATCCCCTATCTTGTGACGCACCTCGGCAGCCACATGGGGACGTCGGAGGATGAGGGCATAAAGAGGGTGGCCAAGGCATGTAATATTGCCCTCGAAGCCTCCGGTGAAAATGTGGTGCTACTCCTTGAAAACACCGCTGGACAGAAGAACAGTGTAGGCCACTCCCTCGAACAGTTGAAACAGTGCATTGAGATGGTGAAGGAAAAGAAAAGGGTGGGCATATGCTATGACACATGTCATGGATTCGCAGCAGGCTACGACATACGTTCAAAAGATAGCGTGGACTCGTTCATGGAAGCCTTCGACGAGATAATCGGTCTCAGCTGTCTAAAGATGATTCATGCAAACGATTCAAAGGGGGATCTGAACTGCCATCTCGACAGGCACGAACATATCGGATTCGGAAAGATCGGCTTGGAGGGCTTCAGATCCTTCCTTTCAAGGAAGGAGGTCAAAGATCTGCCTATAATAATGGAGACTCCCATGGATTCGGAAGAGGCGTGCCTAAAGGACATCGAGATCTTATGGGATATAGTTCTCGGAAGAATCTGACGGCTGGCGTCTCGGACAAATGCCTTACGATCATTACTGTCTTCAATAACTCTGATTCTTCATCGACGCCGTATGCTTTTCCACACATCATGATATAAAAGTTTTTTAGCATCGCATCCGCCTATCTGTTGACCAGAAAAGTGTTCGAAATAGACTTTATAGCGATACTCATCTGGGCTATGGTCTCGTTCGGGGTGATGGTAGCGGTAGCAGTAACCTACAACGTTGCGAAGAAGATGATCCTCTACCAGCCTCCAAGGCAAGAGCCCGCTTCTCCTCTGAAGGAGTATTTTATCACAATCGACGTCAGCGACTCAATCCTGTCATATAATCAGGCGAAGAGCAGCTTCGATAACATGGACTACAAAGGTGCGATAGCAAACTGCCATTTGGCCGTAAAGGATCTTCTGGCGAAGATCTTGAACTACCTACATGTTTCTCTTCCCCAAGATGTCAATGTTGTCGACATGTCCTTTATCGTCCTCAGTAAGGGTGTTAAGGTCTCCTTTGTCGAGCCAGCTCAACATATGAACTCTATCCGGCTTCGCTCTATCTTGGATCAGCCGGTTTCGAGGGACGAAGTGTTATGGATGCTTTCTGCCTGCAAGATGATGATCGACGCCTGCAAGGAGTTGCCCATAACATTATACACGCAGTGAGAATGGTTAAGAAGGAGCTTCTTGCCAATCGTGGGCACTAGGCTCATCGCCATCATGAATTGTCAAATGCCTGAATTCTTACGAGGCTTGATTATAGGCATCCTGCTCGATCTTGGAGTCAACGCTCACGGACATCGTCACTCAGCGTGATGTCAAATTATTTCCACGCCGGGTAGGTCTTTAAAGTGCTGGTCGCCAGTAATCAGGGTGATGTTCTTGTGCTGGGCTGTAGCATATATTATCGAGTCCACTGTGTGAAGTCTATGTTTCTGTTTGACGTCTGCGGCTAGGAGGGCTATCTCTTTATCTAACGATATGATGAAGCTTCTCTTAACGATGAAGTCTATCCTGGTTGTTGGGTCTTTCTGGTCTCTTAGGTATCTTGATCTGATTTCAGTAAGGCAGATGGAGGGCGTGTACAAAGACTCTCCGCCTTCAACATAATCTCTTACTTTTATGCCCTTTTTTGAACCCATGAAATACTCCATCCACGCGAAGGAATCAAGAAGTCTCATGAGGTTCTTCCTCGTCTCTGAGTCCTTCTGTTGTCAGCCAGGGATCAGCGCCAAACATGCTCTTATCTGGCTTGAAGAGCTGTGCCATGAGCGCTTGATTTATTGCCTCTGAAATTTTTCTTCTCCCAAATTTTTTGATCAAGTATTCGTATATTTCATCTTTCAGCATGACTGTTGTTTTCACAGGCATTTCTCTGCCACCGTAGATGTAATACATCTACGTAATATTTATACCTTTCCTAAAGTCTTTAGATGATCCTTTGTGGCTCAATTGCCGAATACTCATACCAACCTGAAGATGAAAATGGAAGGCAAAGTGGCCGGCTGCTTTCTCAAGTTGCCTTAGAGGATGATCTTGTAGCTTTGAAGTATTCTTGGGCACTTATGCTTGAACATATTCAAGATGGAGAGAGAACGTTTCCCCTCAAAGCCGCTTGTGAAGCCTCCAAGAGTGAAGTGAAACAGATGGCTGTAAAATCTTAACTATCCGAATATCGGTAACATTAATAATTAGGCTATATGTGGCACATACTTTAGAGATGTCGATGGGAAAGAAGATGATAGACTTGAGAAGTGACACTGTAACCCTTCCAACGGACGAAATGCTTGAGGCGATCAGGCATGCTGAGTTAGGAGATGACGTGTTCGGTGAAGATCCAACCGTCAACAGGTTGGAGAAGATGGCTGCTGATAAGATGGGGAAAGAGGCAGCGCTGCTGGTTACAAGCGGGACTCAAGCCAACCTTGTCTCTTTGATGAGTAACACCAAGAGGGGGGATGCTGTAATATTGGAGGCAGAATCCCATGTCTTCTACTATGAAGTCGGAGGGCTTTCGGCCATAGGCGGCCTGGTGCCGGTGACGGTGAGAGGAAACATGGGTGTTATGGATCCGAGGGATGTCGAGGCAGCGATAAGGCCGAAGGACATTCACTTGCCTGAAACCACTCTTATCGCGATCGAAAACACCCACAACCGAGCAGGCGGCACCGTAGTCAAGCCTGAACAGATTAGAGCAATAGGCGATGTAGCCAAGTCACATGGCCTAAAGCTCTACATGGATGGTGCAAGAATATTTAACGCCGCGGTGGCCTTGAGGACAGACGTCAAGAACTTGACGCGGCCTGTCGATAATCTAATGTTCTGCCTTTCCAAAGGACTGAGCTGTCCGGTGGGCTCGTTGGTTGTCGGAGATCATGACTTCATAGAGAAGGCTAGACGGATAAGGAAGATGTTGGGGGGAGGGATGCGCCAGGCAGGCATCATAGCTGCCCCAGGCATAGTAGCCCTTGAGAAGATGATCGATAGGCTCGAGGAAGATCATAGAAACGCCAGATTGCTTGCTGAAGGATTGTCTGAGGTGGAGGGGATAAAGATCAGCTTGGAGAATGTGCAAACTAACATGGTTAAGTTTGACGTGAGTGGGTTAGGTGTTACCGCTGGAGAGTTTGTGGAGCTGCTGGGCAAGCGGGGTGTTCTCTCTCTCCCATTCAGTGAAAGTGATATTCGGATGGTGACACATCGAGGAATTGAAAAGGATGATGTGTATGAAGCGTTGGAAGTCATCCGAAGGGTGGTATCAGAGATAAAATATGGGGTGTAAACATAAGTGGATTGAAAACATAACAGATGTGGTGTATAGAAAAGCTTGAGCAGCAATACAGAAGACATGCAATCTAGGATAAGGATCTTCAAGGTGCTTTCTGGCGTTGAAGAATCGCTTGACGTAATGTTCCGGATGCTTCCAAGAGCAGCCTTGGACATGTTCGAAGTTGACACGACAGAGTCCTTGCACAGTTTCGCCGCTGAAGACAGCGTCTCAAGACAAGACTGTCCCCCATTTGACAGGAGCGCTGTCGACGGCTATGCTGTAATCCTAAGGGATGTCATAAGCAGTTCCATTACGAATCCTTCTGAGCTGAAGATTGTTCAAGAGGTCTTTGCAAGCGGTCTTCCGTCAGAGGTTAAACCTCTGTCAGAGGGGGAGGCTGCGGTCGTATACACGGGAGCGCCTATACCACAAGGCTGTGATGCGGTAGTGATGGCCGAGGACGCAAAGAGAGAAGGTTCCTCGGTTCTCATATATCGCCCTGCCTTTCTCGGACAGAATATATCTCGCAGAGGCGAAGACTTCAAAGAGGGTGACGTGGTCGTCGAGAAGAATGTCTTGATTAGGCCATGGCATTTGGCAGCCCTTCTCTCGGCCGGCATCGATAGGCTCAAGGTCTTCAGAAGTCTACGTGTGGGAGTCCTCTCTACGGGTAGCGAGTTGAAGGAGCCAAAGTCATCGTCGGAGAAGGCGATCGTGAACACTACGAAGCCGCTGCTTATGTCTCTTCTTCTCGAGGAGTTCTGTGAGCCGGTTGACCTTGGCACTTTTCCTGACGATGTCGACGCAATCAAATGTAGCATTCTGGGGGCTCTCCCAAAGGTTGATGTGATCTTGACCACGGGTGGAACCAGCGTCGGCGTCACCGACTTGGTTGTTGAAGCAGTTAAGTCGATAGAGGGCTCAACTTTGCTCTTTCATGGTGTTAGGATGAGGCCTGGCAGACCGACAGGTCTCGCACTTATCGGTCACAGGCCTGTGTTCATGCTTTCAGGCTATCCTGTCGCCGCGTTCACGGGCTTCGAAGTCTTTGTTAAGCCTGCGATAGACTTCCTTAGAGGTTCAAGGTCCCTTTGTCCTCCGACCGTTCGAGGTCGCCTTTTGAGGCGTTTGGCGAAGTCTGTTGGCGTCAAAGCCTATGTGAGGGTGAACGTGGTGCAGGGGGCAGATGGCCGATATGTTGTTGATCCATTAAGGCTGACTGGTTCAGGGCTTCTTTCGACTTTGACAAAAGGGAACGGATTATTGGTGATAGAGGAAGGGTTGGAAGGTTACGATGAAGGCGAAGAGGTGGAAGTGCGCCTTTTTCATCCACTCTAGGTGAAAGGTTATGCCGAAGATCTTCCATAATCTTGTCTCTGTGGAAGATGCCTTGAAGCTGATAGAATCGTCTGTTAGCATTCAACCTGTCGGCGTTGAAGATGTAGACCTCCCACAAAGTCTGGGGCGTGTGCTTTCAGAAGAGGTCTTTTCGCCAATAGACTGTCCTCCCTTCGACAGATCAGAAGTTGACGGTTACGCGGTTTCTGCGGCAGATGTGTCAGGAGCTGAAGAAGATAGGCCGGCAGCCTTGAAAGTTGTAGGATTCTCTGAGGTAGGTAAGAGGCCAGAGCGTGGAATAGGTCGTGGAGAGTGCATGCGAATAGCGACGGGCGCCCCATTGCCTCGAGGAGCGGATTCGGTGGTGATGATAGAGTACACGAGGGAGTTAGGTGGATCTGTTTATGTATACAGGCCGGTCGTTCACGGCGAAAACATAGCCGAGGCTGGCTCAGACTATGTTTTAGGAGACCTTTTTCTGAGAAAAGGCTCTAGGATCTCATCAAGGGAGGTGGCTTCTCTTGCAGCCGTGGGCTTAGAGAAGGTGCGAGTCTACGCCAGACCAACCGTTGGCCTGTTTTCGTCAGGCAACGAGATAGTTTCGCCGGGTGGACGCCTTATGCCAGGGAAGGTCTACGACGCAAATGGGCCAGCACTATATTCGATGATAATGGAATGTGGTGGTAAACCTTCCTACTTGGGGATACTACCTGACATATACGAGGAAATGTATGACGCCATCGCTAATGCGCTACAGAGCTATGACATGGTGATAACCTCTGGCAGCACATCAGCGGGTTTAGGCGACATGATGTACCGGGTCTTCGACAGCATCGGAAGGCCTGGGATCGTGGTGCATGGTCTGAAGATCAAGCCAGGCAAACCGACTATCGCTGCGGTTGCCGAAGGCAAGCTTCTGTTTGGGCTGCCTGGGTTCCCAGTTTCTGCGATGATGGTCTTCTCTGTGCTCGTCAAACCGATTCTGAACAGGATGGCCGGATATCGTAATGTGACTGATAAAAGTGTCACAGCCAGAATTCCATTCAAGGTCACCGTCGGGAAAGGGAGGAGAACCCTTCTTCCCGTAAGTGTCGTAAACGATGGAATAGAAAATGTAGCCTACCCTATGTTGGGGGGATCCGGTTCGGTGTCCTCTCTAAACTACAGCGACGGGTTCATAGACATACCTGAGCGTATAGAATTCTTGGAAGAAGACGAGAAGGTGGAGGTAAGGCTGTTCTCAGACCAGCTGAAGATCGCAGACCTCAACATAATCGGCAGCCACTGTCCAGCTGTCGAACTTATCCTAGACTGTCTTGAAACAAGATATGATTCGAAGGTTGTGAACTTGGGTTCACTTGCCGGATGGCGGGCGATAGCCAGGAAGGAGGCGGATGTTGCCGGAACACACCTGCTCGACGAAGAAACTTTGACCTATAACGTTCCATTTTTGAGAAAGCATCATCTGAAGGGGATCGCTGTCGTAGTCAAAGGGTACAGACGAAGGCAGGGGATAATCACTTTGAAGGAGAATCCAATGAATATTCAAGGCATTGAAAGCCTGCTGGAAAGAGGGGTTCGATTCATAAACAGAAACAAGGGGTCTGGGACAAGAACTTTCCTCGACTACAGCCTGAGGAAGATCGCTAAAGAAAGGGGAGAAGACTTTGTCAAGATGACGGAGCAGATTGAAGGGTACACGTATGAGGCGAAGACGCATTCTGCTGTAGCCCTCTCTGTTGCCCAGGGAAGAGCTGACGCGGGAATAGGTTTAGAGTTCTATTCTGAGAAATACGGCTTAGGCTTCATCCCTCTAACCGAAGAAGAATACGATTTTGTAGTATTAAGTGAACGCTTGAACAAGCCTGCAGTACGGGAATTCATCGAAGTCTTGAAGTCGAAGGAGTTTCACGATCTTCTTAAATCGAATTTCAAGGGATACAAGGCAACCTCGAATACGGGCGAGATAGTCGATTAGGGCCCCAATACAGATCACAGATCAAGTGCCATTATCTACCCACGACTTTAGAGATACCCACAAATATACCTATCAGGATGAGTACTATCTTCAACTGAAGTCCCAAGAAAGGATTCTGTGGTATGGCTACGACAAGGAAGCTGGTTGCATCAAAGGCTCCATGAATGAAGGCTGGCACGATAAGGTTTCCCCCGGACTTGTAGTAGGCGCCGCACATTCCAAGACCGAACATGATAATTTGAGCGAATTGGATAACGGACGCTGTGCCGAACAGAAGAAGGTAGTATAGGTGGATTATCGAGAACAAGAATGATGAGGCGAGGGCTGGCATAAGCCAGTGCCTGCCTCCCATGATTTTCTGCAGTTCGCCAAATATGAAGCCTCTGAACATGAACTCCTCAAATGGGCCTACGATGACAAAAGAGAAGAGTAGCATGAACCAGGCTAGGTCAGGTGATATCTCAAACAATGGGTTCGGGTTATTCAAGAGTTCGCCGATCTTTGGGTCGAAGGCAAAGAGTATAGCCAGAAGAAGAAGGGCTAAAGCTATTCCGGCTGCAGAAAAGACCCCAAAATATCCGAAGCCGTATCTTAAAGCGCTCCGGAGGTTATTTTTGGCCTTTGAAAGTATCACCTTCCCATCCAACAGGTAGATGATGATGGCGGGTATGACATAGACTACCAGGGTGCCGTAGACCAGCCCTCTTATTCCAAAAATGTACTGGGAGTAGGTGCCCAACATTATCACCAATAGGCCAATGGAATACCTCCGAAAATTCATCCTCCTTTCAACAGCCGTCTGGTTGTATGCCATCCGTTTCCATGAAGTTCGTAGTCAACTCTTATAAAAGGTTTTAAGGCTCAAACGCGCCGCAAGCGGTTGGGCTGATATAAAATTGGATTCAAGTTGGCTGATTCTCGCTTTGCTGGATGCATTCTTTGCCGCGCTCGCCGCCATCTTTGCGAAGATGGGTCTGCAGAATGTTGACTCGACCTTAGCAACTGCTGCCAGAACGCTTGTGATGATGGTCTTCATGCTGTCTGTGGTCTTGTTCACTGGGAAAGGAAGCCAGGTGTGGACGTTGACTCAAAGGGAAGGATTGTTCATAGTACTGAGTGGTGTCGCGGGAGCCTTGTCTTGGATATTGTACTTTGCTTCATTGAAGATCGGCGACGCCTCAAAAGTGGCTGCTGTGGACAGGTCCAGCCTACTTTTCGTCATAATCCTATCATTTCTCGTTCTCAGTGAGAAATTGACTGTTAAGACTGTTCTGGCAGGGATCTTGGTCTTTCTCGGCTTGCTTGTCATAGCCTTATAGATTAGATTTACTGCCTCTACGGGACGAAGACTGGATGGAACCTGTCACTTGATAGGCTCTTCCGGTTAAGGGAGCCGACGATATCGAGCTTGGTGCCACAGTATAGGCATCTGTTTTCTTTGTTAAGATGCCATCCTACTATATCAAATCCATATCTTTCCACGACTACTTTATGGCATGAGGGACAGTAGGTGTTCTCGTAGGCGTGTCCTGGAACGTTGCCGACATAAACATACTTCAGTCCTATATCCTTGGCGACCTCGCAGTGTTTCTCAAGTGTTGAGATAGGGGTGGGCGGCAGATCCAACATGTTGTAGTCAGGATGGAATCTCAGGAAATGTATGGGTGTGCGGTCGCCCAGATTGTCCAGGATCCATCTGCTGAGCCTTCTGGCTTCTTCGAGATCGTCTCCTACATCAGGTACCACAAGGTCTGTGATTTCGACGTGCACGCCTCCTCTCTTCAACTCCAAGAGTGTTTGATATATTGGATCTGGGTCGGCGACGAAGGCATACTTCTGCAAGAACCTTTTTTCACCATTTCCTTTGAAGTCAACGGTTATCGCATCCAGGAACTTGAGCATCATCTTCACTGTGTCAGGTGTCGCATAACCGTTGCTTACGAAGACATTGAATAATCCCATCTTTTTCGCGAGGGCTCCTGTGTCGTGTGCGTACTCGACGAAGACTATTGGCTCGTTGTAGGTGTACGCTAACCCGTCGGCAGCTTGTTTCACAGCCAGTTCTGTAAGCTCCTGTGGTCCAATCTCCATTCCTTCCACGGTCCTTCTCTGGCTTATGTCGGAGTTTTGGCAGTATTGACATGCCCAATCGCAGCCGACTGTGCCGATGCTGAGAACCCTTGATCCAGGCATAAAGTGGGAAAAGGGT